>Ga0116230_10000030_pt1 | contig 91671 bp, 76 predicted proteins | sample S1TSphfallax_3_FD_88678 | JGI IMG/M metagenome (GOLD analysis project Ga0116230, IMG submission 88678) | Host-associated microbial communities from peat moss isolated from Minnesota, USA - S1T2_Fd - Sphagnum fallax MG | ecosystem: Host-associated > Plants > Peat moss > Unclassified | place...
CCTTGGGCGGCGAACGCGGCGGCGATCAGCGCGCCTTCGGTGTTGCTCGGATTCGTGATGTCGGCGATGTTGGTCGCCTTGTCGGTGTCGGTGCCGTGGGCGTAGAGAACGATCGGACGTGGTCCCGAGCAGGCCGGCGCCGCGCCGGTCGGCACCATCAGGGCTCCCGAAGATTCAGTGGTTTCGTTCGCGCCGCCGACCGTCCAGAATTTGACGTAATAGAAGTCGACGCCGCATATCGGCGCGCTGGTCAACGCGAGCAGTTGTGCGCCCGTGGCGCTCGCCCCGAGTTCGGCCGCGAACGTCGCGGCGTTGAGTGACGCAATGCGCAATGGGGGATCGAGGGCGAGCGTACCGCGCGCCGTGGAATTCGACATCGATGACGTGTTGGTGCTCGAACCGCACGCGGCCAATAGCGTGACGGCCGCAGCCGCAGCCAACTGCTTAGAAAAATTGAACATGCCTGTCTCCTGACGCGGGCAAACCGTGAATGTTAGTCCCCCAATAAGGCCCGGTCTGGTTTTGGTTACGAGTTGCCGAGCTGATTGGCGGGCGATTCTACGCGATTGAAAGAAAAGTGCCATCAGTCGCGGCACTTCGCCGGTGCCGCGGGTTCCGCGCCGCACTGCGCCGGGTCTGCGCGTATCCCGCGTGGCTCTGCGCGGGCTCTGCGCGGGCTAGGTCGGTGCGGTAATCGGCGCGGCGGCGCGGATTATGACCGGGATCGATTTGTAGGAGGGCGTGCCGCTCGCCGCGTCGTGATGGTCGAGCGGCACGAGCACGTTCGCTTCCGGGTAATAAGCCGCCACGGAACCGCGCGCAATGTCGTAGGCGATCGCCGTGAAGCCGCGCAAGCGCAGCGTGCGTGGGCCAACCATGGCGGTCTCGATGTCGACCAGATCGCCGTGCGCGATGCCGCAGTCCACGAGGTCCCGCTCGTTCATGAAGAGCACATCGCGCCGCCCGAACACGCCGCGATAGCGATCGTCGAAGCCGTAGATCGTCGTGTTGTACTGGTCATGGCTGCGGATCGTCGTCAAGCGCAGCGCGGATTGCGAGGCGCCGACCGTCTCGCCGTTGCGCAACAAAAACTCCGCCTTGCCCGAGGCTGTCTTCCAGATGCGCTGCGTGGGCGGCAACGGCAGCCGAAAGCCGCCGGGCTTGCGTATGCGCGCGTTGTAGTCGGCGAAATCCGGCAGTACGGCTGCGATGCGCTCGCGAATCAGATCGTAGTCCTCGACGAGTTGCAGCCAGGGTATGCGGCTCGCCGGCAGCGTTGCATGCGCCATGCCGGCGACGATCGCCGGCTCCGAGCGCAACAGCGGCGAGGCCGGCGGCAGCCGGCCGCGCGATGCATGCACCATGGACATCGAGTCCTCGACCGTGACCGCCTGGGGTCCGCCGACTTGCAGGTCTTCCTCGGTGCGCCCGAGACAGGGGAGCAGTATGGATTCTCGGCCGACCAGCACATGCGAGCGGTTCAGCTTGGTCGCGATATGCACGGCAAGTTCCAGCTTGCGCATCGCCGGGTAGCATTGCTCGGGGTCGGGCATGGCCACGACGAGGTTGCCTCCCAGCGAGATCAGCACTTTCGATCGACCGGCGATGATTGCCTCCACCGCCGCCACGGCATCGTGACCAGGCGCACTCGGCGGCTTGAATCCGAATTCACGCTCGAGTGCCGCGAGCAGCGTCGGCGTCGGTTTTTCGGTGATGCCGACGGTACGATCGCCTTGGACGTTCGAGTGCCCGCGCAAGGGACAGATCCCGGCGCCGGGCTTGCCGAAGTTGCCGCGCAGGAGCAGTAGGTTCGCGATTTGCTGCACGTTCGACGTGCCGTTCAGGTGCTGCGTGATGCCCATGCCATAGGAGACGATCGTCGCGCGCGATTTCGCATAGGCCGCCGCGACCTGGCTGAAGGCGGTGCGTTCGAGCCCGCTCTGCGTCTCCAGCGATTCCCAGCCCAGCGACCTCAGTCGTGCAGCCAGAGCCTCGAAGCCGCGCGTGTGCGCCGCGATGAAGGCGTGATCGAGCACGGCCTCTTCGCCCGCCGCCGCACCGCCGGCGGCGTCGTCGAGTTCGAGCAAGGCTTTCATGATGCCTTCGAGGGCCGCGGCATCGCCGCCGACCCTGACCTGATAATACGATGAAGCGATCGGCGTGGAGCCGAGCGTGCCCATCTCGATCGGGCTCTGCGGATCGGCAAAACGCTCGAGCGCCCGCTCGCGCAGCGGATTGAACACGATGATCGGCGCACCCCGGCGGGCGACTTCATGCAAGGTGCCCATCATGCGCGGATGGTTGGTGCCCGGATTGTGGCCCATCGCAATGATCAACTCGCAGTGATCGAAGTCTTCGAGCGAGACCGTGCCCTTGCCGATGCCGATCGACAGGGGCAGGCCGCTGCTCGTGCCTTCGTGGCACATGTTGGAACAGTCGGGAAAGTTGTTCGTACCGTATTCGCGCGCGAACAGCTGGTAGAGAAAGGCTGCTTCGTTCGAGGCCCGGCCGGACGTGTAGAATTCCGCCTGATTCGGATCGGGCAGGGCGCGCAACACCGCACCGATGCGCGCGAAGGCCGTGTCCCAGTCGATGGGGCGATAGGTGTCGCTCTGCGGGTCATAGGCGAGCGGGTGCGTGAGGCGGCCCTGGTCCTCGAGTCGATGGTCGGGCCAGGCGAGCAGGCTCGTGACCGTGTTCGCGGCGAAGAACTCGGGCGTGACACGCTTCTTGGTCGCCTCCCAGGTCACGGCCTTGGCGCCGTTCTCGCAAAACTGAAAGGTCGAGGTGTGTTCTTTATCCGGCCATGCACAGCCCGGACAATCGAAGCCATCCGGCTTGTTCGTCTGATAGAGCAGCAGTGGTGCTTCGCTCAGCTGCATTTGCTCGCGTACGGCCTTGGCCGTCGCGCGCAGCGCACCCCAGCCTCCCGCCGGGCTGTCGTAAGGAACGATACCGGGGACCGTGCGACGCTTGCTCATGGCTCGAGAGTATGCGTCAGAAACCAGGATGCGCAACGACCAAGTTGCAGAGAAAACCCTAGCGCGGTCGCCGGAAATTAGGGGAAATCCCGAGTGCATGCATCGTTGCGATGCAGGGATAGCTACCGTAGGATCGCGCCATGGATCGAATCTGGGCTAACTTGAGCCCGCTGACGGAACTTGCAATCGCTCTGATCACACTCGCGGGCGTCGGGTTCCACCTGCGTTGGTCGAAGCGCAGCACCACGCTCGGTCCAACCCTGCTCACGACTTTGGGGATCTTCTTCTGTTTCGTCGGCATCGCCTGGGGCTTGCTCGACTTCGACACCGAGGACGTGCGCTCCAGTGTGCCGCATCTACTGCTCGGCATACGCACCTCGTTCTGGGCTTCGGTCGCCGGCATCGGTTTCGCGCTCACGATCAAAGCGCGCCAGGTGATTTTCGGCGACCCGCGGCCGCGCGGGGCGGGATCCCAGGCTGGCGGCGCCACGGTCGACGATCTCGTCGTGCAGCTGCAGCTCTCGCGCCAGGATTCGAATGCACGCCTCGAGGCATTGACCGAGTCCTTCGACGCTTACGCGCGCAAAGTCGCCGAGTCGAACTCCAAGGCCCTGATCCACGCCCTGCAAGAGGTCATTCGCGATTTCAACACGAAAATCAACGAGCAGTTCGGCGACAATTTTCGGCAACTCAACACCGCGGTGGGCAAGCTGGTCGAGTGGCAGTCGGGACACGAGTCGCATCTCGAGGCGCTGATCGAGCAGGAGACAGCGACGCGTAAGAACATGACCGAAGCGTCGCTGCGTTACGCGGACCTCGTCAACAAGTCCGGGACCTTCGTCACCGTCGCGGGCGCGCTCGGCAAGATCCTCACGGGACTCGACACGCAGCGCCAGCAACTCGAGTCCTCACTCGGCGGGTTCGCGAGCCTGGTCGACAAAGCAGCGACCGGACTGCCGCAAATCGAGCGGCGCATCGTCGCCATGACCGAGCAGATCGAGTCGGGCGTGCGCGCGAGCCACGAGCAACTCACCGCGACGTTCCAAGCGGCGAACGCGCAGTTGAACTCCCACCTGCGCCAGGCGACCGATGACTCGAAACAGCACATCGCAATACTCGACAAGGCGCTCGAGGAGGAACTGCGCCGTGCGATCGAGTCCTTAGGCAGGCAACTCACCGCGCTGTCCCAGAAATTCGTGCAGGACTACACGCCCCTGACCACGCAATTGCAGCGCGTGCTGCAGTCGGCACAGGTGTCCTGAAGATGTCCGCACGCGAGCTCACCGTCGCCTCGGCGGACCTCGACGGTGAGGCGCAGGAATCGCATTGGATACCCTTGAGCGACTTGATGACGGGTCTGATGGTGATCTTCCTGTTGATCGCACTGATGTACATGATGAAAGTCCAGGCGGACGCGGACCGGATCCGCACCGTCGCGATCGCCTATAGCGAGATACGCGACGCGCTGTACGAGGATCTGCACCACGAGTTCGAGCATGATCTCGGTCCCTGGAAGGCCGAGATCCTGAAGACCGACCTGACGATCCGCTTCAACGAACCCGAAATCCTGTTCGCCAATGGCAGCAGTGAATTGAAGCCCGAGTTCAAGGCGATCCTCGCGGATTTCTTTCCGCGCTACGTGCGCATCCTGACCGCCTCACGCTACCGCGACGCGGTCAGCGAGATTCGGATCGAGGGGCATACCTCGTCCGATTGGACCGGCCAGACCTCGCCCGAGGACGCGTATTTTCACAATATGGAGCTGTCGCAGGCGCGCACGCGCACGACCCTGAGCTACGTGCTCACGCTGCCCGCCGTCGCCGCTGACCGGGCGTGGCTCACGCATGCTCTGACGGCGAACGGGCTGTCCTCGTCGCGCCCCATTCTCAAGGCGGATCACTCGGAGGACGTCGAGCGCTCGCGTCGCGTCGAGTTCCGAGTCCGCACCGACGCCGAGACCCGGCTCGCCAAGATACTCGAGATCGGTCGCTAGGTTCGCCGGCGTGAAACTCCCCGATTTCCTCAAGGATCCCGAGCTCAACGATCTGCGCGCGCGCATGGGCGCCACCGCTCTCGGCAGCTTTCGCTTGTCGGTCAATCCGTATCGCTTCACGATCCCCGAACTCGAGTCCCTGCTCGATGCCGGCATCGACATCGAGGACCTCGGCTGCGTGCGGGCGCTCGCGGATCGCACCTTGGCTTACAAAGACCGGCGCGTGCTGCTCTATCGGCGCGAGCTGCCGCTGCCGAGCTCGGCGCGACCGTTGCCGCGCGACCTGCCGCATTTCCACATTTCGAACTGCCCGATCGTGCAGCGCCTGCGCGACGCGGGCGCAGCGTCCCGGCACGTGGTCGCGGCGCGCGAGGACGGTTGCTTTCAAGTCGACCTTATTCAGGCGGGGCAGCGTCTGCCCTCGCTCGAACGTCTGCCGGTCTGCGAGGACTGTCTCGGCGAACTGGCTTTCGACGGCTATCTGGCGGCCTCGCCCCGCGACTCGCGGGTCCGGGCGGCCGCCGGATTCACGGTGACCCGCTTCTTCTCGCAGTACCGCCGGGCGTTGGTTGCGGGCGAAGTGCCCCGCTGAGAGCCATGCAAGCTCTCGGTTGCGCGCGCCTTAAGGGTATGATCGGGCTGCCATGCACGATGCCCGACTCCTCCTGTCCGCCGGCTACTCGACCCTGCCCGAGCACTTTTTCGCGCGACTTGCGCCCACGCCGGTCGCCGCGCCCAAGCTGATCCGCTTCAATGCGGCCCTGGCCGAGGAACTTGGTTTGTCGACCGAGGGCCTCGATGAGTCTGCCCTGGCCGAGATTTTCGCCGGTAACCGGTTGCCGCCCGGGGCCCAGCCCATCGCCATGGCCTATGCCGGCCATCAATTCGGCCACTTCGTGCCGCAATTGGGTGACGGCCGCGCTCTGCTGCTCGGCGAGGTCCGTGACCGGCACGGTATGCTGCGCGACATTCAGTTGAAGGGATCGGGGCGTACGCCCTACTCGCGCGGTGGCGACGGCCGCGCCGCACTCGGTCCCGTGTTGCGCGAGTACGTCATCAGCGAGGCGATGCATGCGCTCGGCATCCCCGCGACCCGTGCGCTCGCGGCCGTCGTCACCGGCGAGACCGTGTACCGGGAGGCGGCGCTGCCCGGTGCGATCCTCACCCGAGTCGCGGCGAGTCACGTGCGTGTCGGCAGCTTTCAGTTCTTTGCCGCGCGCGGCGACGACGCGGCGACGCGGCGCCTCGCCGACTATGTGATTGCACGCCATTACCCCGCGGCGGCTGCGGCTGCGCAGCCGTATCTAGCGCTGCTCGACGCCGTGGTCGAGCGGCAGGCGGCCTTGATCGCCGCCTGGATGCTGGTCGGTTTCATCCATGGCGTCATGAACACCGATAACATGGCGGTCTCCGGCGAAACGATCGACTTCGGGCCCTGCGCCTTCATGGACGCGTTCGATCCGGCGCGGGTGTTCAGTTCGATCGACAGCCAAGGCCGCTACGCCTTCGCGAATCAACCGAATGCGGGCCAGTGGAACTTGGCGCGTTTTGCCGAAACCCTGCTGCCCTTGCTGGGCGACGATAGCGCAGCGGCGATCGCGCGTGCGACCGGGATCTTGTCCAGCTTCCCGGTGCGCTTCTCCGCACATTGGCGCTGCGGCATGCGCGCGAAACTCGGGCTCGAGCGCGAAGAGGACACGGATGGCGAGCTCATTCAGGGCTTGCTCGACGCCATGGAGCGTCTGCAGGCGGATTACACGCTGACCTTTCGCGGCCTTTGCGACGGCGTCGTCCCGGCCGGCGCGGACCAGTGGGAGCTGCAATGGCGCGCGCGCCTCGCCCGCGAAACGCGCTCGCCGGCCGCGCGTGCGGTCGCGATGCGGGCGGTTAATCCGGCCTATGTTCCGCGCAATCATCGCATCGAACAGATCATCGTCGCCGCGAGCGAACGCGCCGACTTTGCGCCGTTCGCCGACCTGCTCGAGGTGCTCGCGAGCCCCTTCGAGGAACGTGCGCGCTATGCTGCCTATGCCGATGCGCCGCGACCCGAAGAACGTGTGCTGCGGACCTTTTGCGGCACATGATCAGGACGGGCGCGGAGCCGCAGCCGGCGCCGCTGTGGTGGCAAGGACAGGCCGTACCCGCCGTGCTGCCGGCGATGCCGGCGGACGAGCCGCTGCCCGCACGCGTCGACGTGCTCGTGGTCGGCGCCGGCTATACGGGTCTCGCCGCAGCCCGCGAAACAGCCGCGGCCGGCCGCACGACGCTCGTGCTCGATGCCCAGTCCGTCGGCACCGGCTGTTCGAGCCGCAACGGCGGTCAGGTCGCCCACAGCATCAAGCCGACGTTCGGCGCTCTGACGAAACGCCACGGCGCCGATCTGGCGCGGCGCATTCGCGCCGAGGCCGCGGACGCCGTCCTGCACCTGCGCCGTCTCGCCACCGAGGAGCAGCTGGACTGCGACTGGCAGCCGCGCGGCTGCTTCCACGGCGCCCATACGCGCCGGCATTTCGACGCGATGGTCGCGAAGCTGCGCGACCAGGCGCCGGGTTTGGAACAGCGCATCAGCATCGTGTCGCGCGCCGAGCAACGCAGCGAGATCGACACTGATTTCTATCATGGCGGCTGCGTCTATCATGACGACGCTGCGATCGATCCGCCGCGCCTCATGCGCGCGCTGCTCGAGCGCGCCCAGCAGCAAGGTGCGCGGATCGTCGATCACTGCGCCGTGACGGCGTTGCGGCGCACGCGCGACGGCTTCGAGCTCGAGACGAGCCGCGGCAGAGTTGCGGCGCGCAAAGTCCTGCTCGCGACCAATGGGTATACGGGCACCTTGTCTGCCTGGCACCGGCGCCGCGTGATTCCGATCGGCAGTTACCAGATCGCGACCGAGCGCTTGGGGCGGGAGCGCGTGCGCGCGCTGATTCCGCAGGGACGCAACATCAGCGACTCGCGCCGCGTAGTCGTCTATTACCGGCCCTCGCCCGACGGCGAACGCATCGTGTTCGGCGGTCGCGCCTCGCTCGACGAGCAGGATCCGCTGGTCTGCGTGCCGCGTCTACGGCAGATGCTCTGTGGGATCTTTCCGCAATTGCGCAGCGCTGCGATCACGCATGCTTGGGCCGGCTTCGTCGCTTACACTTTCGATACCTTGCCGCACCTCGGCCAGAACGACGGGCTCTACTACAGTATGGGCTATTGTGGGCAGGGAGTTCCGCTCGCGCCGTATTTCGGCATGCGCATCGGGCAGCAAATGGCGGATCGTCCCGAGGGGCGCACTGCCCTCGACGGGCTTGCCTTTCCGGCACGCCCGTTCTACTTCGGCACGCCCTGGTTTCTCGCTGCCTCGGTCTTCACCTACCGGCTGCTCGATTCGCTCGGGCTCTGAGCTACGCGGCGCTGGCCTTTTCCGGTTCGGGTGCATCCAAGGAGAGCGCCTGACGGGACACTGGGTTTGCGGCCGAGCGCGTGCCGTTCAGTTTGATGTTGAGCCGTAATTCGTTCGCCGAGTCGGCATTGCGAATCGCTTCGTCGTAGGAGATGTGACCCTCGTTGTAGAGCTCGAACAAGGCGTAGTCGAAGGTGCGCATACCGAGCTCACGCGATTTGCCCATGATCGCCTTGATCTCGTGAAATTCCCCCTTCAACAGCTTCTCGGCGATGATCGGTGTGTTGATCAGTATCTCGATCGCGGCCTTGCGCCCCTTGCCGTCCTCGGTGCGGATCAGGCGTTGTGAAATGATCGCGCGCAGGTTGCCGGACAGATCCATGAGCAGTTGGTTACGGCGCTCGTCGGGAAAGAAATTGATGATTCGGTCGATCGTCTGGTTGGCGCTGTTGGCGTGCAGCGTGCCGAGACACAGGTGACCCGTTTCGGCGAAGGCGATCGCGTGCTCCATGGTCTCGGTGTCGCGGATCTCGCCGATGAGGATCACATCGGGAGCCTGGCGCAAGGTGTTCTTGAGCGCGTGATGCCAGGAATGCGTGTCGATGCCGACCTCACGGTGAGTGACCAGCGAGAGCTGCGACTTGTGCACGAATTCGACCGGGTCCTCGACCGTGATGATGTGTCCCGCCGAGGATTGATTGCGGTGATCGATCATGGCCGCGAGCGAAGTCGACTTGCCGCTGCCGGTCGAGCCGACGACGAGTACGAGACCGCGCTTGGTCATGACGATCTCCTTGAGCGTATCGGGCAGCCCGAGTTTCTCGAAGGAGGGGATTTCCGCCGTGATCGTGCGGATTACCATGCCGACCTGCTGCTGCTGGACGAATACGTTGACACGGAAGCGTGCGACTCCGGGCAGCGAAATCGCGAAATTGCACTCGAGCTCCTTCGTGAATTCCTCCCGCTGACGCTCGTTCATGAGCGCGAAGGCGAGCTGGCGCGTGACCTCGCCGGTGAGCTTCTGCGTGATCAAGGGTTGCATCGCGCCGTTTGTTTTCATGCTCGGCGGAAAGTCGCTTGCAACGAACAGATCCGAGCCGCCCGCCCGGCTCATCGCGGTCAATAGCTTGAATATGTAATGCTTCGCCTGTTCATCGGTCAGTGTCGTCATGAGTATCCCTGTGGCGGCCGGAAGTTCGCACCAGGGTAGATAGCAGCTTAGGGTCTGCGGCGACTAGCGAGTGCCGCCCATTTTCGGACCGCAGCGGCCGAGTCAGCCGAGCAGCCGCCGAGTCAGCCGAAATGGTAGGCGGAAATCGCCTTGCCCCAGATCGTGCCACTGAACATATGCCGGCCCGTATCAGCGCCGGCGGCGCCCGCCGTGACCATGAGCGGCAGCAGGTGCTCTTCGCGCGGGTGGCACAGTCGCGCAAACGGCGCCGTGGTCCACCGGGCGAGTCGCGCGTCGCGCTCGGCGGCGGAATATGTACAAACACTGTCGGTGAGCCAGCGATCGAACTGGGCCGAAGGTTCGGAGACTGCGCGTGCGCCGAGAGCGGACAGGTTGTGAAAACTCAGGCCGCTGCCGATCACGAGGATGTTGGCGTCGCGCAAGGGTTCCAGTGCCCGGCCGATCGCGAGATGTTTTTCGGGGTCGAGGCCGGCTTGCAGCGACAGCTGCAGAATCGGAATGTCGGCGTCCGGAAAGCTGACTTTGAGCGGCACGAAAACACCGTGATCGTAACCGCGCGTCAAGTCCTCGTCCGCGGCGATGCCGGCGCCGTGCAGCAGTTCGCGCACGCGCGCCGCGAGCTGTGGTGCACCGGGCGCAGGGTAGGTCAGCTCGTAGGTGTAGGCCGGGAAGCCGTAGTAGTCGAACAACAGCGGGGGATGCGCCGCCGCGAGCACGGTCGGCTTGGGATTCTCCCAATGCGCAGAAATCACCAGCAGTGCGTCGGGTCGCCCCGGCAACGAGGCGGGCAGCGCCTGCAGGTAATAACGTAGATCGAGCCACCGAGTCGGATCCTCGGCGGGCGGATCCATGAAAAAGCATGGACCGCCGCCATGCGGGATGAAGATGCTGGGTTGTCGCACGACTGCCATTCTATGCCGTTACACTGCACCGATGGATAGCGAAATCATCGAATCGATGCAAACCAAGATCGCGTTCCTGGAACGCGCGAACCTCGAGTTGAGCGACGTCGTCTTTCGCCAGCAACAGGAATTGCAGGCGCTCGCGGCGCAGTTGCGCGCGCTCGGCGAGCGGCTGCTCACCGTACAGGCCCAGGAGCGTGCCCAGGTCCCCGAGGAAGAGCGTCCGCCGCATTACTAGCCGTCATTGCGGCGACGGGAGATCAGAAATCCGTAGCGTCGGTGAGCCGGCTCACCGGATGCCGGGGTGCCGCCATAATCTACATGTCGCCGCCCAGCCGCCTCAGCGTCAAGGCTTCAATGTGCCGTGTTCGTATCATTATGAGGGGACCTTAGCCTGGGCCGGTGCGGGCCGGGCCGGCGCAAAAGCTGTCTACGCGACAGTCTCCCCGCAAAGACGGGCCAGTTCGCCGCGCACGTGCGCGAGTATGGCGCGGCCGGGCGGCGTCAGGAACCAGGCACAGTGCCCGAGCAGAAACGCTTCGTAGGCGAGGTCGGCATCTTGCCTCGAGTGCGTGATGCCCTGGAAGTAATCGATCTCGGTCAGCGCATAGCCGATATGCACGATCGGCAGCACCGCCATCAGGGCCTCGCGTTCGACCGCGGCTAGTGAGCGCTCGGCGAGATAGCCCGTGAGCAGACCCGTGACGAGATCGAGCCGCGCTGAGGCCGCCTCTCCTGACTGAACCGCGAGCCAGGGCACGGCATTGCGCTCGATCGCGGTCGCGAGATCGTAGACGGCCGTCGTTTGGTCGCAGAGACCAAAATCGAAGATCGTCGCGACGGTCGCGCTCGCGCCGCGGTCGGACCAGAGCAGGTTCGAGGCATGCAAGTCGTTGTGCGTCCAGAGTCGGCCGAGTCGTGGTGCGATCGCGACATAGGCCGCGTGATGCGGTGCCAGGGCCTGCGTCAACTCCGTTTCCCAGGGCCGGCCGGCGAAATAGGCGCGCAGCGCCGGCCGGCGTTCGAGACACGCGTGCACGCTGGCGAGCGGCTGCGGCGAGTCGATGATGCGGTCGTTCGAAACCAGCAGTTCGGTCGCGCGCGGCGGCGCCGCGTAGCCGCGGGAGGCTGCATGCAAGCGCGCAAGCGCTCGACCCGCCGCCTCGGCATGCGCCGCGCTTGTGAACGGCGTCCAGGACGGGGCGTCGCGATACAGGTCGAGACCCAGCCCCAGTGCATGAACCTCGTAGGTCCACCCGCCGAGCGTCTGCGCCGTCTGCCCGTCCGCCGCGGCGATGACGCGGGACACTGCGGCACCCCGCGCGCGCAGGTGGCGTATGAAGCCATGTTCCTCGGCGAGTTGCGGCGCCGTGCGCACGGCGACGGCATGGCGCTTGATGAACAGCGCCTGCCCGGCTGCATCGAACTGCTCGGCCGTGTCGAACTGCTCGGTCGCATCGACGATCGCCGCGCTCGAGAGCGGGCGCGGGCTGTGCCAGCGCAGCCGCGGCGCATCGTCGCGCAAGCCCCAGCGCGCGAGCACCGCGGCCACCTCCGGTACGGTCAATCGCGGCCAAGCGGCGGGGCCGCTACCTCCCTGCATCGTGTGTGCAAGACCGACGGTCATGCGAGTTGTGCGGTCAGCGCCAGCCGCCAGCGGCGCCAGCCGAGCGCCGCGAGCACGACGAAACCTGCATAGAGTACGGCGGTGGGATAAGCCTGTTTGTCCAGATACAGAGCGACATAGAGCACGTCGACGACGATCCACAGCAGCCAGTTCTCGAGATAACGCCGCGCCGCCCAGACGCTCGCGACGAGGCTGCCGGCCAGCAACAGGGAGTCGGCCCAGGGTAGGGACGCGTCGGTATGCTCGTGCAACAAGAAGCCGAGCGATGCCGCAACGATGGCGCCTGCGACGACGCTTGCGGCGATCTCGGTCAGCGAAACCCGCGCCACGAGCAGCTCGCCGCTGGCGCCACGGCCGCGCGACCACTGCCACAGTCCATAGAGCAGGGTCGCCGCAAAAATGCCCTGTAAGCCCATGTCGGCGTACAGTTTGATCCGGTAGAAGAACACGCCGTAGAGCGCCACGGAGAGCAGGGAAAAGGGGTAGTTCCAGAGACTGCGCGTCGTCGTCAGCCAGACCCCCACGACCGAGACGATGCAAGCGATAATCTCGAGCGGCGTCATGCGCTGGCCCGCGGTCCGGTCAAAAGGCCGCTTCCTCCAGCGCCATCGTCGAAGCTTTGCCCGACTTGATCGCGTAGAGGAGTCCGCCGGCCTGCGGCAGGATGCGCTCGATGTAGAACGTCGCGGTTGCTCGCTTGGCACGGTAGAAGGCCGCGTCCTCGCCGTCGCTGACGAGCGCGCCGCGCGTCGCGGCGACCTGCGCCATGCGCACCCACATGAAGCCGAGGGCGACGATACCGAACAGGCGCAGATAATCGGTTGCGGCGGCGCCGGCCTCCTCGGGATCGCTCAAGCTCTTCTGCGCGATGAAACCGGTCGCGAGCTGCAGCGCGCCGAAGGCTTTGGCGAAGGACTGCACGAGGCTGCCGACCTCGGCATCCTCGGCATGGCTCTCGATGAATTCCGCGACCGGGTGGAAAAAGCGGCGCAGTGAGCGACCGAGGTTGGCCGGCATCTTGCGGCCGACCAGGTCGAGCGCCTGGATGCCGTTCGTGCCCTCGTAGATCATCGCGATGCGCGCATCGCGCACGAACTGCTCCATGCCGTTCTGTACGATGTAGCCATGGCCGCCGTAGGTCTGCAGCGCCAGGTTCGCGCTCTCGAAACCTAAGTCCGTGAACAGCGCCTTGACGATCGGCGTCATGAGTGCGATGAAGTCTTCCGCCTCGGCGCGTTCCACGGGATCGGTCGAGCGCTCCGAGCGGTCGAGCGCATTGGCAACCCAGACGCCGAGCGCGCGGCAGCCCTCGTTGTAGGCGCGCATGGTCATGAGCGCGCGGCGCACGTCCGGATGCACGATGATCGGATCGGCCGGCTTCTCGGGATGTTTCGCGCCCGCGAGCGATCGGCCTTGCAGCCGGTCCTTGGCGTAGGCGACGGCGCTCTGGTAGGCCGCCTCGCCGACGCCAAGGCCCTGCGTGCCGACCGAGAGCCGTTCGCTGTTCATCATCACGAACATCGCACGCATGCCCTTGTTCGGTTCGCCGACGAGCCAGCCCGTGGCCTCGTCGAAACTGATCTGACATGTTGCCGAGCCCTTGATGCCCATCTTGTGCTCGATGCCCGTGCACAGCACGCCGTTGCGTGCACCGACCGTACCGTCCGCCTGCGGCAGGAACTTCGGCACGACGAACAGGCTGATGCCTTTGATGCCCGGCGGTGCATCCGGCATGCGCGCGAGCACGAGATGAATGATGTTCTCGGTGAGATCGTGTTCGCCCGACGAGATGAAGATCTTCGCGCCGGTGAGCCGGTAGCTGCCGTCCGGCTGCGGCACCGCCTTGGTGCGCAAGAGACCGAGATCGGTGCCGCAGTGAGGTTCCGTCAGACACATCGTACCGGCCCAGCTGCCGTCGACGAGCTTCGGCAGGTACAAATCCTTGAGCGCCGCAGAGCCGTGACTCTTGAGGGCGAGATAGGCGCCATGCGACAGGCCCGGGTAGAGGCCGAAGGAAAGGTTGCAGGCGCAGATCATCTCCTCGACCAGTTTGCTGACGCTCTCCGGCATGCCTTGACCGCCGAAAGCGGGATCGGAGTTCAGGGATCCCCAGCCTGCCGAAACGAACGCGTGATAGGCCTCCTTGAATCCGGCGGGCGTGTGCACGACGCCGTCCTGCCAGCGGCAGCCCTCGGCATCGCCGCTCGCATTGAGCGGCAGGATCACCTCGCCGATGAACTTGCCGGCCTCATCGAGGATCGTGTTGAGCAGGTCCGGACTCGCTTCCTCGAGACCGGGCAGGCTCTGCAGGCTGGCCGCGTCGTGCAACTCGTGCAGAACGAAGCGCATGTCGCGTAGCGGGGCGGTGTATTTCTGCATGGCTTGGTCTCCGGTTTCCTAGTTGCGCAGCGGCTTGCCGGTCACGAGCAGGTGTTCGATGCGTGCCAGCGTGCCGCCGCTCTTCATGAGGCGCATGAACGCCTCGCGTTCGAGTTCGCGAATCTGATCTTCGTTGACCGGATCGACGATGTCGGCGGGGCCTCCCGAGAGCACGCCCGCGAGCTCGTCCGATACGACGAGGTCATGCACGGTCGCGAGGCCGCGCCGGTGAAAGCTTTCCGCGGCGCTGCTGAAAGCGAGCCTGCCGGCGGCGCCGGGCAGGCGCAATTCGACCGGCTTGGGTGGCACGTAGCCCTCGACCAGTTGCAGCGCGCGCGCCTTCGCGTCGGCGAGCAGACGATAACGGTTCATCGTGATGCCGTCGCTGGCGCGCAGGAACAGCAATTCCTTCGCCTGCGCGGCGGACTTCGAGACGGTCGCCGTGCTCACGGTTTCGAACACTTTCGACGCGGCGGGCATCGGTCCATGGGGCAGCGCGCCGCTCATCGACCAGCGCGCGAGCATCTCCCAGCAACCGCCCCAGCCCGGTAGCAGGCCGACGCCGCACTCCACCAGACCGATGTAGCTCTCCGCGTGCGCCTGAATGGCGTCGCTGTGCAGCAGGATCTCGCAGCCGCCGCCCAAGGCCATGCCTGCAGGCGCGCTGACCACAGGAAACGGCGCGTACTTCAGGGCCTTGTACGCCTGCTGGCCACCGGCGATGAGTTTGTCGATCTCGCTCCAGGCCGCGATGTTCGCGGCGAACAGCGCAAGGCCCAAATTCGCACCGACCGAGAAGTTCGTGCCCTCGTTGTAGATCACCAGGGCCTTGTACTTGGCCTTGACCAGCGGAATCGTCTTGCCGAGCAGCGTGATGATCGCCTCGTCGAGCGAATTACTCTTGCTCGTGAACTCGAAACAGAGCACGCCGTCGCCGATGTCCCAGACCGCGGCCGAGCCGTTCTTGAGCAAGGGTACCGAGACGCGCTTGACGTCCTCGAGCAGCAGAACTCCGGCCGGCCGGCGCAACTCGTGGTAGTCGCCGTCCAGCCCGAGGTACTGCCTCACGCCGTCTGCATAGCGATAGAACGTCTTGCCGAGCGCAGCGCGCAGCAGCGGCGGCACGGGCAGTTTCGCCTGCTCGAGGTGCGCGACGAACCAATCGGTGCCGAGCGCGTCGATGAGTTCGAACGGGCCGGATTTCCAGTTGTAGCCGAGACGCATGGCCTCGTCGATCGCGGCAATCTCTTCGGCCGCCTCCGGCACGAGTCCGGCGGCGTAAGCGAGCGTCTGGGCGACGACGCGCCAGGCGTAGCGGCCGATCTTCGTCGGCCCGGACAGCAGCGCGCGCAGATTCTTGCCGGCTGCGGCGATCTCGGGCAGTTCCGCCTTGCGTTCGGGGCGGTATTCCCCGGTGACGAGATCGATCGATTCCTTGAGCTTGCCACCGCCGGCGCGGTTGAGCCGATAGAAGCCGCCCTTGCCTTTGCGCCCGGTGTAACCCCCGGCGATCATGTTCTTGATCAGCGGCAGGTCGCGATTCGCCGCGTGGAACGCATCGCCGGCGGGCAGCGCCTTCGACAGACTCGCATTGATGTGCGGCATGAGATCGAGCCCGACCAAGTCGATGAGCCCGAACACGCCGGTCTTCGGGACGCCAAGGGGTTTGCCGATCACGGCATCGGCCTCCTCGATGGTCAGACCCGCATCGATGGCTTCGACGACACCGACCTGCAGCCAGTAGACGCCGAGACGATTGGCGATGAACCCGGGGCTGTCCTTGCAATGGACGACACTCTTGCCGAGCTTGAGGTCGGCGAAGTCGGCGACGACCCGTGTCAGTGCCGGATCGGTCTTCGGCCCGGTGACGATCTCGAGCAGCCGCATGTAACGCGGCGGATTGAAGAAGTGGGTGATCAGAAAATCGCGTTGGAAGGATTCGCTGCGGCCTTCGGTCAGCAACGCGAGCGGGATCGTCGAGGTGTTCGACGAGATCGCCGTGCCGGGCTTGCGCACCGCGTCGAGCTTTGCATAAAGCGACTGTTTCAAGTCCAGGCGTTCGACGATCGCCTCCACGATCCAGTCGCTGCCGGCGACCTTGGTCAAATCGTCCTCGATGTTGCCGGCGGTGACGAGCTTGGCTGCGCGCGCGGACATGAAGGGCGCGGGTTCCGTCTTCAGCATGCGGGCGATCGCGCCCTCGGCGAGCGCATTCCGGTTGGCTTCGCCGGCGGGCACGATGTCGAGCAGCAGCACGGGGATGCCGGCATTGGCGAAATGCGCGGCGATGCCGGCGCCCATGACGCCGGAGCCGATGACCGTCGCTTGTTTGATCGCTTCCATGAGGTGCGCGCTCCCGTTCAGATGCGTTCGAGGATCGTGGCGATGCCTTGGCCGCCGCCGATGCACTGGGTCGCGAGCGCGTAGCGCCCGCCGATCCGTTGCAGCAGGCTCGCCGCCTTGCCGACGATCCGCGCACCGGTGGCGCCCAGCGGATGGCCCAGCGCGATTGCGCCGCCGTCGATGTTCAAGGCTTTGTCGCGGATGCCGAGGTCGCGGGCGCAGGCGATGGACTGGCTCGCGAACGCTTCGTTGAGCTCGACGACGTCGATCGCGCCGATCTCCAGATTCGCGCGCTTGAGCGCCTTGCGCGACGCCGCGACCGGGCCGATCCCCATGATTTCCGGATCGCAGCCTGCGACCGCGACGCTGACGATGCGGGCGAGAGCTTGCAGCCCGTGGTTGCGCGCATAGTCTTCGCTGCAGACGAGCAGAGCCGAGGCGCCGTCGGTCAGGGGCGAGGACGTGCCGGCCGTGACGCTGCCGCTTTGATTGAATGCAGGCTTCAATTGCGCGAGTCCGGCGGCGGACGTGTCCGGCCGCAGGCACCCGTCGATCTCCACGAACCCACTGCGGCTCTTGATCGGCACGATTTCGGCGGCGAAATAGCCGGCTTTTGCGGCCGCCGCTGCGCGTTGCTGGCTGCTTACGGCGAAGGCCTCCTGCTCCTCGCGACTGATAGACCATTTCTTCGCGACGTTCTCCGCCGTGTCGCCCATGCCGATGTAGGCGCCGGGGACCTTGTCCTGGAGCGCAGGATTGAGCAGGGGATTGAAACCCGACATCGGCACACGCGACATGCTCTCGACGCCGGCGGCGATGAACACCTCGCCCGCGCCGAGCTGAATTTGACCTGCGGCAATGTGTACGGACTGCATCGAGGAGCCACAGAACCGGTTCACGGTCATGCCGCCCACCGATTGCGGCAGGCCAGCAAGCAAACCGATGAGCCGGCCGACGTTCAGGCCTTGCTCACCTTCGGGGAAGGCACAGCCGACGATCAAGTCCTCGATGTCGGCGGGATCGACTTTGGTGCGCTCGACCAGGGCAGCGACGACCTGGGCGGCGATGTCGTCCGGCCGCACATGCTGCAATGCACCCTTATTGGCGAGCGTAAAGGGGGAGCGAGCGTAGCCCGCGATCACGACGTTTTTCATACCGGTACTCCAAGGTTGGCGAGCGCGGCCTGGGCCTGCGCCTCTACTTCACGTAATTCGTCCAGGGTTTGATCCAAGGCAATGCGCTGTTCCTCCAGACGCTGGATGCGGCTGGCAACCGACTTCAGAAGCAGACGCAATTGCTTGGCATGCGTCGGATCGACTGCGTACAGGTCGAGGTATTCCTTGATTTCCCGCAGCGTGAAACCAAGGCGTTTTCCCCGCAAAATCAAGATCATGCGGCTGCGGTCCCGGTTCGTGTAGACGCGGTTGTTGCCGGCCCGGCAGGGCGAGATCAGGCCCTTGGCCTCGTACAGTCGAATCGTACGCGCACTGACGCCGAGGTCACGGCCGAGCTCGGTAACGCTATACAAGTCGTCAGCGACTCGGATCGAGGTCGGATCCGCCGCGATTGCTTCCGTTATGGCCAAGACCCCTAACCTATAGGTTAACCAGCTGCCCCATACGATAACGACTTTTTTCCCCAATGCAAGATCCAGTCTCACATTCTGGGTAACATGGACCGCATTGCGGACATGCGAGGAATGCAGCCCTTTGAACAGCCGAGCACCGCGCAAGCCGTTTTCGATGATCCGAGAATTTCATCTCGCGGACTGGTTCACGCTAGGCAACGCGATCTGCGGAACCGCCGCCATCTTTTCGACGATCACATACGTGCAGACCGGATCGGTGCAGCACGTGTACTTCGCTTGCGCGCTGGTCTTTCTCGCCCTGGTCTTCGACATACTCGACGGGCGAATCGCGCGCTGGCGACAGAAGGCCTCGTCCATGGGACGCGAACTCGATTCCCTCGCCGACGTGATTTCGTTCGGCGTCGCGCCGGCGATGATCGGTTACGGTTTCGGGATGCAGGGACTCTACGATCGAATCATTCTCGGCTATTTCGTCGCCTGCGGCGTGTCGCGCCTGGCGCGCTACAACGTCACGGCCGAGGCCTTGTCCGAGGGCAGCGGCAAAGTGAAATACTTCGAAGGAACACCGATCCCGACCTCGTTTCTGGTCGTCGGTCTGATTGCCGCCGCGACGTCCCTGGGCGCAATCGACGAGAACATGTGGGCGGGGAAATTCTACTTGGGCGGCCACGTGCTGCACCCGCTCACGCTGATCTTCGGTCTGTCCGGGTCCCTGATGATCAGTCGCATTCACATTCCAAAGCTTTGAGCGAACGCGGCGCCGCGCTATTATCGAGCGCAGCACCCGCGGAGATCAGATGCCGACGCTCGCCGAAATCACCGACCGAATCCGCACCGCCGTAGGCGGCGACTCCGGACTCGGGAAATCCTTGAAACTCAACTTGAAGTCGGACGGCGTCGTGTATATCGACGGCGGCACCGTCAGCAATGAAGACAAACCAGCTGATCTCACGATTACCGCCTCGACGGACAATCTGCTCGCGCTCAGCCAGGGACGTTTGAAGCCCGCATTCGCGATCATGGTCGGCAAGCTCAAGTGTTCCGACCTCGGTCTGCTGATGGAACTCGAAGAGCCTTTGTTGGCGCTGATCTCGCGTTTCTGATCATTCTCGACGCAACAACACGCGCAGGTTCACGACGACCACGCCCGCGAGGACGAGCGCCGCGCCGAGCGCGAAATTCGCGTCGATCGGATCGCCGAGCAGCCAGGCGCCGAACAAGACTCCGAACAGCGGCGTCAGCAGGGACAGCAGCATCAGGCGGGAGGTCAAATAGCGGCGCATCAGCCAGAACCAGACGAGATAGCTGCCGATCGCAATGATCGCCGTTTGAAAAACGATCGACAGCAGCGTCAGCGGCGACCACTCGATCGTCGTCTGACCGGTCGCCACCGTAAAGCCGCCCAGGACCAGCGCCGCGATCGCAACCTGGTAGAGAACGGTCTTTGCGGTCGCAGCCGAACCCACGCGGCCACGCCGCAGCACGACGGTGCTGAAACCCCAGCACACACCGCCGAGCAGTGCGAGCGCGTCCCCGGTCACGAGTTCCGAGATCGATCGACCGCCGACGCCGAGAAACGCGACGACGATACCGCAGAACGCGATGCCGATCCCGGTCCACTGCCAGCGGTTGAGGCGTTCCTCGGGCAGGAACTGCAGGCCGAGCGCCGTGAAAATCGGTGCCGTGTAGAGAAACACGACCGAGTGCGCAGCCGTCGTGTGCAACAGCGCCTCACCGGCGAATATGAATTCGAGCGAGAACATGAGCCCGAGCAGCAGGCCGCTCGGCAGCGTGCCGTCGCTGAACGCCCCGCGTCCCTCACGCCATAGGACCCAGAGACCGAAGAATATCGCGGCGCCGCCGAATCGCAGCGCGAGCTGCATCACCGGGGCGGCATTCGCGGCGACACCCTTCAAGGCCACTTGCTGGAAACCCCAAACCAAGCAGAGCAGGACCACGAGCGCAAGGGCACGGAGGTCGAGCGGACGGCGGTCGGGAATGGCGGGAACCGACATGGGATGCGCAGTGTAGCGAGCTTGTGCGCAAGGGGTGTTTCATTTACTTTGGGGCACCGGCACCCGAGGACTCAAGCATGACCGAGTTGCAAAGAGCGTTGGCCGAGATCAGCGAGATCCGTGGCGCGATCGCCGAGGTCAACGATTTTCGCGGCTACGGCCCCGTGTCGGTCGCTGCCTCGGGTGTGCTCGCTCTCGCAGTCGCGTGCGGGCAGGCGCACTGGACGATGCGCTTCGCCGCCGATGCGCGCACTTATATCGCGGTGTGGATCGGTGTCGCCGCCGTGGCTGCCCTCATGACCAGCCTGGAGACCTTCCAGCGCACGCGGCGCGTGCATGCCGATCTCGCCGTGCCCATGATGCAGCGGGCCCTCGAACAGTTCGCGCCCGCGCTGATCGCGGGGGCTTTGCTCACGGGCGTGTTGTTTCGCTTCGCGCCGCAAGCCCTGTGGCTCCTGCCCGGCTTGTGGCAGATCGTTTTCAGTCTTGGCGTGTTCGCTTCCTGCCGCTTTCTGCCGCGGCAGATGACCATCGTCGGGCTTTGGTATCTCGGCGCGGGCCTCGTCTCGGTCGCCGCCTGCAGCGGCGGCGCAGTTTGTTCACCGTGGGTCATGGGGGTGCCGTTCGGGGTCGGGCAATTGCTCGTTGCCGCGATCCTGCGTTATGGCTTTCGGGAAAGAACATGACGGTGGGTGACGACCGGGAACCGGGCGCCTCGCGCTTTGCCTACGCGGGACTCGACCGCGTGATCCATGAAAAGGCGCGTTTGAGTCTGCTCACTTCGCTGATGACGCACCCCAAGGGCTTGCGATTCAACGATTTGAAACAACTCTGCGGACTCACCGACGGCAATTTGAACCGGCATCTGCAGGTCCTCGAGACGGCCAAGCTCGTGAAGATCAGCAAGGAGATCGATCGCCGGCGCATGCAGACGACCTGCAAGCTCACGGCACTCGGCCGGCGCCGTTACATCGAGTATCTCGCGGTGCTCGAGCGCGTGATCCTCGATGCGGCTGCTGCAACCAAGCTGCAGAGCCTGACCGACGGCTGATCCGTAGGATCAGTGCGTTGCGTTGCTCGGGACCGGCGCGGGCGCGGGCGGCGGTGCGGGAGTCGGTGCGGGCGCGGGGGTCGGCGCGGGCGCGGGTGCCGGTGCCGGTGCGGGCGTGATCGCGGGTGTAGTCGCAACAGCCGCAGCCGCAGTCTTGCCCGGCGGCGCGCTCACGGGTGCCGGCTCATCGTTGGCGGGCGCTGCTTCGTGCCGGGCATCCGCGCGCGCCAACTCTTCGGGTGACGGCGGCAGTTGTTGCGCCGTGAGTCGTGCCGCACTGATCACCGCGGGATCGTCGCGCAGCCGCACATACAACCGACCGTCGGTCAGGTGCGGCACGGGCAGCGTCGCACCGGGGAAGCCGTCGGGTACGTGCACGGGATGCGTGAAGTGCGGATCATCCGATAGCGAGTCAACGAGGAACAAGTTGCTGCCCGTCAACTTGCAGGCGAGCTCGGGCGTCGCCGGGCATTGCAGTTCTTTGAGCACCGGCAGGCGCACGAGCGTCGCCAACGGCAGCCACTCGCCGGTCACGCCGTTCGCGGTCACGCGGAATTGCAGCGGCCCGAAAGCCGAGGTTCCGAATACCTTGGCCGGATTCAGCGTTGCCACGGCCACGCGCGCATCCTCGAGTGTCAGGCCGCCGTTCGCGACGCTCAGCGTCGTCACGTAGTTGTCGTCGTCGGTGGCCACCTCGATGCTCTCGTCGCGGGTGAAACGTGCGGGCGACTGTGAACGCAGCGAAAAAATGAGCTTGGCGTCCTGCGGGACCTCGTCCTGATTCGTCAGCAGAATGTTGCTGTCGCTGCTCGAAACCGAGGGCTCTACGCTCTTGCTGAGCAGACGCACGCTCGGTCGCGGTGCATCGATGCTCGCGTTCACGTTGTACTGGCGCCCGTCCTTGAGCATGACGTGCGCCGTCACGGTCGTCTCGGGCTTCAAGCTGCCGCTCGCCGCTGGGTTCCCGAGCAGCATCGTCAATTCGTCCTCGCCGTTCCGGGTCGAGAGCTTGTCCGGCATGAACACCAGTCCATTCATGCTCAGGCTCGCGACTTCGTCGAGCCGGTTGCCGTGCAGTGTCCCCGTGGCGTCGCCGGCGTGAATCTCGAAGCTCTCGAGCTTACTCGCCTCGGAGAACGCCCGCAGCTGCACCGGTTGCGGTTCGGACGTGCCGTACTGTGAGACGAGCAGCGTGACGTCGCCCGGCTGAGCGCCGGTCAAGGGCAGCTTCAATTCCACTTCGTTGGGCTTGACCGATTTCCAGTCGACCTTGAGATCCTTGCCCGCCGGATCCTTGAGCATGATCGTATCGATGCAGCTGACGTTGTTCGCCTGCAAGTGCACCGTTTCGTCACGACCCACGATCAACGGAGTCTGGTTGCCCGCGACCATTTGCCAGGGCTGTGCATGGGCGTTGACCAGGCTGAATGTCGGCCCATCGTAGTTGTCGAAACCCCAGAGCCCGCGCAGTTCGCCCTCGACGGTGTCCCCGAGAGTGGCAGTGCCGAGGCCGGTGGTGTCCACGACCAGGCCACCGCGGCTGGGATCCTTCTTGACCGGTAGATCGATGGTCTTGCCGTCGCTGCCGGTGAGGCGCAGCGTCATGTCGTGGGCGTAGGCGGTCGAAAACACCAGCGGTGCACCCTCGACCGGCAGCACCAGCGTGGCTTTGCGCGCGCAATAAATTTCCTTCGGGTCGAGCGCGTGCAATGGCGGCAGCTGCGGCTTCTCGACGGCCGGCAGTGCGGTCACGAGCACCGATTTCGGGCTGTTGAACGACGGTGCGGTGTTCAGCGTCAAGGCCAGGCGATCGCCCCTCGCGGAAGGCAGCGCGGGGATGTATTGGTACTGGGCCGTGCGAAACAAATCCAGCAGGCGCGCGATGTCGAGCACCGACGCGACATAGGGACTGTAATAGCCGTAGCTGAGCTGCGGCGTATAACTCGCTTCCATCGCGAGATCCGCCGCGGGACCCGAGGTCAGCGCCTCGACGATCGAGGTGCTGTGGCCGTCGTTGAGGATCAGCGTTTCCTGACCCTGCATCAGGCAAGGTGCCTGCAGCGCAGGCAGTTTCTCGAGGCATTTGTCGTCGACGCGAATCGCGAGACTGCGCGCCAACAGGGGCGCCACCTCCTTGAGCTTGTCCGGATCGGTCTCATCGTAGGCGCGTATCGTGTGCAGATAGGCCTCGAGGCGCGATCGGTCGAGCGCGGCCTGGTTCAAGTCCTGCGAAGTGCGCACGAACACGCCGGGCCGGCCGCGGACTGCGCTGACCAGCGTGCGGAAATCGCCGCCGGTCTCGGGGGCGAGAAACACCAGCACCTGCTGGGCATCCGCGGGCACGGTCACGGCCAGACCGTCGCGCGCACACCGGTCGTTCCAGGTCTGGCAGCGATAGAACCAACTCGGCGGCGGCGGATTCGTCGCACCATTCAGGAACGCCGTGATCAGCAGGTAATGCACGGACTGCGTGGGCGGCAGATCGGCTTTGATCCAGAGGCGATCGCCCGGTGCGAGGTTCGGGACCTCGGCGATCGGCAAGGTCACGTCGCCGCGCGTCACTTTGACTTCGAGAGTCGGGCCGACCAGATCGAACGGCGCCGGCACAGCCTGCGCGGCGAGGGCATAGGCGAACAGGACGAGACTGAAGATGAATTGAAGTTTCATTACGTCGCTTCTACCTTAGCGGACGCCCGTCCGGTGCTTGCAATTGGAGTCGAAACAAATGGTGGAGTTCGCACCGCTCGGCAAACGTGCTGCGTTACGAGCGAAATGGTAGAGCGGTCCTCAGGTTAGCACACGTGACATCTGCGTTAGCTTGGGGCTTGCCCGAGCTTTGACGAGGGCCTCACGGGCGCGATACCGCATTGCGGCGGCCTCCAGGACGGTCTACGTCAGTGCAGGGACACTCTCAGCGCGCAAACAACTGGGCCGGGTCTTGGAAGGACTTGAACTCGAGCGCGTTGCCGGACGGATCGAAGAGGAAAAATGTCGCCTGTTCGCCGACCTGGCCTCGGAACCGCACGCACGGCTCGATCTCGAACTGCATGCCCGCGGCACGCAGCCGGTCCGCAAGCCCATGCCATTGCTGCCACTCGAGCACGACGCCGAAATGCGGCACCGGCACGTCAGACCCATCGACCAGATTCGATGTGCGCACGTGCGCCCGGGCGGATGCATCGAGATGCACGACCAGCTGGTGTCCGAACAGATTGAAATCGATCCACGCGGCATCGCTGCGGCCTTCGGCACAGCCGAAAACGCCGCCGTAGAAAGCGCGCGCCGCGTCGAGATCGTGCACCGGAATGGCGAGGTGAAAGGGCGGCGTCATGGCGATAGCATAGCGAAATCGCGGCTCCCGGAACATTGCGGTCTCGCGCAGGCATGCGGCCGGCGGGGACAGGTTCGCGGCTTCACGCTATGCTTCCCGACCGATTCTCGAGGAGGCAGGGCACTTACATGCAGGGCAGCGGACTCAATCGCCGCGAGTTTGTCACGGCCGCGGTATGCGCGGCGACGGCCGGCACCGTCGCACCGTGGTTCGGCGGCATCGCTGCGACGAGCGCCGCTGCCGCGGCGGCGAGCCGCGGGCGCGTGCCGGCGCCGCTGGCCGCGTTCATTGCCGCGTATATGCCGGTCATGAACGCGCCCGGCCTAACGCTCAGCCTGGCCGACGCGCACGGCATGGCGACGACCGCTGCCTTCGGCTACGTCGATCTGGCCGCGAAGACACCGGTCACGAGCAATCACTTGTTCGAGATCGGCTCGATCTCGAAGTCCTTCGTCGCGCTCACGATCCTGCAATTGCAGGATGAGGGCAAGCTCAAGGTACATGATCCGATCCTGCATCATCTGCCGTGGTTGCCGATCGAAACGCCGTACGGCGAGGTGCTGATCCACCATTTGTTGACGCATACCTCCGGGCTGCCCGACGATCCGCCGCTGTTTCCGTTCGAACCCGGCGGCCGCGCGCTGCAGAGCTTCACGCCCGGCGCGCAATTCCATTACAGCAATTGGGGCTTCGACGTGCTCGGGCATCTGATCGCCTCGCTCGACCGCCGCTCGTGGCCCGAGGCCGTGACGCGCCGCTGGCTCGCCCCGCTCGGCATGTCGGCGACCACCGCGACGATCGGCAGCGCGGCGGCGCCGCGGCTCGCGCAGAGTTACGTTCCGCTCTATGACGACCGGCCCTATCCGCGTCACGGTCCGCTGGCGATCGCCGGGCCGATGAGCTTCGAGCTCGCGTCGGGCAGCATCGCCTCGACGCCGGGCGACATGGCGCGCTATCTGCGCATGCTGATCGACGGCGGCGTCGGTCCCACCGGGCGTCTCGTCTCGGAAGCCGGCTTCAAGGCCTTCACGACACCGTTCATCGCGGCCGAGGAGTTCGGTCCCGGTGCGAGCTACGGCTACGGCATCGCCATCGACATGCTCGACGGGCACAAGCGCCTGCGTCACACCGGCGGCATGGTCTCGTTCATGTCGGCGTTGCATGTCGACCTCGACGCGGGTCTCGGCGCGTTCGCCTCGATCAACGCGCAGCTCGGCTACCGGCCGAACCCGGTGGCCCAATATGCGCTGCGCACGCTGCGCGCCATGGCCGAAGCGAAGCCGGTGCCGGCGCCGCCCGCGCCGGACGGCGACGCCGTGCTCGAGGACCCGGGCGCCTATGCCGGGGTCTACACGTCGCCCGACGGTCGCCGCCTCGAGATCGAGGCGCAGCCGCACTCGCTCGTGCTGATCGCCGAGAGCGAGCGTCTGCCGCTGCAGCATCTCGGTGGCGATCAGTTCCTCGCCGATCATCCGCGCTTCGCCCTCTATCCGTTGCAGTTCGGTCGCGCAGCGAACCCGCTGCCCGCGGCGTCCGCGCAGTCTCCGGCGGCCGATGCGAGCGCCGCCCCAGCCCCGGCAGTCACCGAGCTCGGCATAGGTCCGGATTGGTTCGCGAATGCGCGCCATGCCGGACCCATCGTGGCAGCGCCGCGGCCTGAACTCGCGGCCTATCCGGGGTTGTACCACAGCCAGGATCCCTGGGTCGGCTCCGCGCGGGTCGTGATTCGTCGCGGGCGTCTCTGGTTGAATGGCACGACCCCGCTCGAACCGATCGGCGATCATCTGTTCCGGTTCGCCGACGAGCCGCAGAGCCCCGAGACGGCCGAGTTCCGCGCAATCGTCGCCGGCAGCGCGCAAGTGCTCGTCGTCGATGGCGGCGTGCTGCGCCGTACGCCCGAACTATGAGGATGCAACGATGAGTACAGGACGCGTGGCCGAGGCGATCGTCGAGCGCCTGCGTGCGCACGGCACGGACCGGGTCTTCACGGTCGCGGGCGAGAGTTATCTCCACGTATTGGACGCGCTCTACGACGCACGCTCCGCAGTCCAGGTCGTGACCTGCCGGCACGAGGCGGCTGCGGCCAACATGGCGGAGGCGAGCGCGAAACTCACGGGGCGGACCGGCGTTGCTTTCGTGACGCGCGGCCCCGGACTCGCGCACGCGAGCATCGGCGTGCACACCGCTCAGCAGGACGCGACACCGATGTTGCTGTTCGTCGGCGAAATCTCGCGCGAGGACCGCTTTCGTCGCGCCTTCCAAGAAGTCGATCTCGGGCAGACCTGCGGCGATTTGGCCAAGGCGGTCCTGCGCATCGAGGTCGCCGCTCGCGCCGGTGAAATCGTCGATCGTGGCTTTCAACTCGCGACCTCCGGCCGGCCCGGCCCGGTCGTGATCGGTCTGCCCGAAGACGTCCTCGGCGAGCCGTGCGCGCTCGCGACCGTCGCCGTCGGCGCAGCGCCCATGCCGGATGTCGCGACCGAGATCGTCGCTGCGATCGCCGCGCGTCTGCGCGGCGCCACGCGGCCACTGGTCTGGTTGGGCGGCGGCGGTTGGACGGGTGCGGAAGTCGCCGCCGTGCAGCGCTTCGCTGCAGGCTGGCAGCTGCCCGTCGTGACCGGCTTTCGCCGCAAGGATCTGTTTGCGAACGGGCACCCGTGCTACGCGGGGGAACTCGGCTTCGGCACTTCCGCTGCCTTGATTCAGCGGCTGCAGGATGCGGATCTGTTGCTCGTGCTCGGTGCGCCGCTGGGCGACGTCGAGACCGGCGGCTATCAGTGGCTCGATCGCACCGGCACGGCGGCGAGACTCGTGCACGTGCACCGCGATGCCCAGACACTGTCGGCGCTCTATCCCGCGGGTCTCGCGGTCGCGGCGCGCCCCGGCGCGATCGCCGCGGCGCTCGTCGCGGCCGCGCCGCAGTTCGCGGGGGAGCCGCCCTGGCTCGCGTGGACGCGCGCAGCGCGCGCCGACCAGGAGGCCTTCATGGCCCCGGTCGAGGTCTCCGGCGCCGTAAATCTTTCACTGGTGTTTCGCGAATTACGCGAGAGCCTGGGGCCGCAGGCGCTGATCGCCAATGGTGCCGGCAACTATGCGGGCTGGCTGCATCGGTTCTATGCGCACGACAGTTATCCCTCGCAGCTTGCGCCCGGCAGCGGCGCGATGGGTTACGCGGTTCCGGCCGCGATTGCCGCAAAACTGTGTTTTCCCGGGCGCGAGGTCGTCGGCGTCGCGGGCGACGGCTGTTTCCTCATGGCGGTGCAGGAACTCGCGACGGCTGCGGCCTTGGGTTTGCGCCTCGTCTATCTGGTTATCAACAATGAATCCTATGGCACGATCCGCATGCATCAGGAAAGTCGCTTCCCGGGACGCCGCGTGGCGACGGATTTGGCCAATCCGGATTTCGTGGCGCTCGGCAGGGCATTTGGGCTCGGTGCCTGGCGCGTCGCCGCGACCGAGGAATTCGCGAGTGTGCTGCGCGCCGCACGCGCCCATGCGGGTCCCGCCTTGATCGAGCTGGTCACTTCGATCCGGGATATTTCGCCGGGTAAGCGTCTGCCCGCCGAGTGAGCGTCGTTGCGAACGCCTCGAGCCAGGCGCGCACGACCTGCGGATTGTCGCAGTGATGTTGGGCCCGGACCCGATTGCCGACTGCGATCGACATGCCGCCCCGCGCTTCGACCGCGGCGAATCCGTCGCGATCGGTCACGTCGTCGCCGATGAATACCGGCTTGCGCTGCAGGAACGGCGCCTCCTGCAGGAAGGCTTCAATGGCCGTCGCCTTCGTCTGAGCGCGCGGCTTCAGTTCGACCACCATAAACCCGTCGAGCACGTGATAGTCCTCGCCGAGTCGTGCCGCGATGGCGCGCACCGTGGCCCGCGCCTCAGACTCGAGCTGCGCAGCGGCGTTGAAGTGCAGGGCGAGCGTGCGTCCCTTGTCCTCGAGCATGCTGTTGGGGTTGGCTGCGGTGAAGGCGCGCAGCGCGCCGCGCGCCGCGTCGAGCTGCGGATCCGGCCGGCTGTCGCCGTGCAAGGCGCCCGTGGCGCTGCGTCGCTCGATGCCGTGCAAGCCTGCCGCCGCGAGGCGCAGCGGATCGAATAGACGATCGAGCGCGCCGAGGCTGCGGCCACTCACGAGCGCGAGCGCGCCGCCGAGCCCGATCGCGAGGCCGCTCAGCAGCGCTTTCAAATTGGCGTCAACGTGCACGCTCTGCGGGTTCGACGCGAAATCGATGAGGGTGCCGTCGACATCGAGGAACAGGCAACAATCGATCGTGGGCAGCGGTGGCATCCTGTGTAATTTTTTCAACGAGTGATCAATCATTCACAGGATTTTCGGACGAAAGTTATCTGTTAGCATTTTGATCCGACAGTTTGATTCGGAGACGAAGTGTACCGATCGATCTTAGTGCGCTTCGTGCTCCCCGTCACGCTGGCATCCTGCGTCGTTGCGTATTTCGCACTGCCGTACGTCGACCGGCTGCTCGCGGAGTGGTTTCGCTCCGACATCGAGTTGCGCGCGCAGCTCGTGATGAGTTCGATGGAGGAGCCGATCGAGGAGCTCGTCGCCAACGGCAACAGCGACAAGCTGCGCGCTTATCTCTCGCGCATCACCAACGACCAGCGTCTCATGGCAATCGTGCTGTGCAGCGCCGACAACACGACGATGTTGCGCACCGAGCGCGCGCCGGCGGCCGTGAGCTGCGATCTCGATCTCGGCAAGCGACCGGAGTCGACGCGCATCCTGGAGTTGGCCAGTGGCTCGGTCCAGGTCTCGCAGTTTCGTCTCGACTCCAGCAAGACCCCGTTTCGCGTGCTGCTCGTACACGATCTGTCCTTCGTCGACCGGCGCCAACGCACGGTGCGCGATTTCATTCTGTTGTTTCTCGTCATCACGGTGCTGCTGCTCGCCTTGCTGGTCGTATTCGCCGCGTGGCTGCAAATCCGGCGCTGGGTTCGTGTGTTGATCGGCGACATCCGCGGCAAGCGGTTTCTCGATGACGCGGTCTCCTCGCGCGGCACGCTGCCCGTGCTGTCCCAAGTCCGTCAGGCGCTGGCCGAAATGGAGCAGCGGCAGCGGCTCGAAATCGATTTCCACGAGAATTGGACGCCGCAGGCGCTGCGTCAGGTCGTCAGCGATCACCTGCTCTCCCCGCAGGTGATCATCGTGTCGAACCGCGAACCGTACATCCACAATCGCGATGCCGATGGCCGGCCCGAGGTGCAGGTGCCCGCGAGCGGCATGGTGACTGCGCTCGAGCCGATCGTGCGCGCCTGCGCGGGGGTCTGGGTCGCGCATGGCAGCGGCGATGCGGACCGCGAGGTCGTCGATCGCTTCGATCGCCTGCGGGTTCCGCCGGACGATCCCGCCTATGTGTTGCGCCGTGTCTGGCTCACGAAAACGCAAGAGGAGGGCTATTACTATGGGTTCTCGAACGAGGGGATCTGGCCGCTTTGTCATCTTGCCTACGTGCGGCCGGCATTTCGCGCCAGCGACTGGCTGACCTATGTCGAGGTCAACGCGAAATTTGCCGACGTGGTCCGCGCCGAGTCGACCAGCGATAGTCCCGTGATCTTGATTCAAGACTTTCACTTCGCGCTGCTGCCGCGGATCATTCGCGCCAAGATACCGAAGGCGACGATCGTGCTGTTCTGGCACATTCCGTGGCCGAACGCGGAGACCTTCGGGGTCTGCCCCTGGAAGAGCGAGATGCTCGTGCACATGCTCTCGGCCGACATACTCGGATTTCACACGATCTACCATTGCCAGAATTTCCTCGATACGGTGGATCGGTTCGTCGAATGTCAGATCGACCGTGAACACATGACCGTGACTCTCCAGGGTCATGTGTGCCGCGTCGCCTCCTATCCGATCTCGATCGAATGGCCGCCGCGCTGGCTGAAGAATCTGCCGGCCGTGCGCCGCTGCCGTGAAACCGTGCGCGAGCGCTATCAGATCGGTGCGGACGTCAGCGTGGGGCTCGGTGTCGAGCGCTGGGACTTCACCAAGGGCATACTCGAGCGCTTCCAGGCGCTCGAAGCGCTGCTCGATCGAAATCCGCGCCGGCGCGGACGCATCACGTTGTTGCAGGTGGCGGCGCCCTCGCGAAGCCAGCTGCCCGCCTATCAGGCTTTGCAACGCGAGACCCTGAGCGAGGTCGAGCGCATCAACCAGAAATTTTCGGACGGCGTTTGGCGTCCGATCGTGCTGCTCGGGTCACATCAGGAGCCGCAGAGCGTGTTCGAGTTGTATCGCGCCGCCGACTTCTGTCTCGTCAACAGTCTGCACGACGGCATGAACCTCGTTGCCAAGGAGTTCGTCGCGGCGCGCGACGATGAGGATGGTGTCTTGATTCTCAGCACCTTTGCCGGGGCGTCGCGCGAACTGCCCGAGGCGGTGCTCGTCAACCCGTTCGACGTGACCGAGACGGCGGACGCGATGGAGGCGGCCTTGACCATGGGCCGCGACGAGCGTCGCAACCGCATGGTGTTGATGCGGCGCACGGTCAAGGAAAACAATGTCTACCGGTGGGCCGGGCGCATCCTCATGGACGCCGCGCGGATCCGCCAGCGCCAGAATCTCAGCGCGGGTACGCGACGCTACGGGACCTGAAGACCCCGTCTTGGGCGGGGCGTGCGCGACCGCGGACCGGAGACCGGGCGCGTCCCGGGGGCCCGCACGGCCGATTTCGCGACGCTCGCCTATAGCGATTACCGTCGCCTTATGAAAGGATTCCTCGCACGCGCTTGGCTCAAGCTTAGGTCCCCCAAGAACAATGTTCGTCAACGCCATCGGCACCGCCTTGCCTACGCGGCGCTATACCAAGAGTGAATGCTGGGATGCATTCCACGGCTCCGCCTGGTTCGACCGGCTCGACGCGCGGGCGCGCACGGTCGCGAAAATGGTGCTCACGCGCAACAACGGCATCGAAGCCCGCCGCCTCGCCCTGGAGAGCCTCGACGAGGTGTTTGCGATCGACCCGGACACGCTGCAGAGGCGCTATGCGACGCATGCGCCGCGACTCGCCGCCGCGGCCGGAGCGCTCGCACTGCAGCGCGCCGGACTTTCGGCTGCGGCGATCGACGCGGTCGTCGTCAGCACCTGCACCGGCTATTTATGCCCCGGCCTGAGCGGCTATGTGCTCGAACAATTGGGGCTGCGCGCCGACGTGCTCGGCTTCGACCTGGTCGGCCAGGGTTGTGCGGGTGCGCTGCCGAACTGGCAGTTGGCCAACGCGTTGCTCGGCTCGGCCCAGGCGGAGCACGTGCTGTCGATTTGCGTCGAAGTCTGCAGTGCGGCGATGTACCTGGACAACGACCCCGGGGTATTGATCAGCGCCTGCCTGTTCGGCGACGGCGCCGGTGCCGCGGTGCTGTCGCGCCGACCCGGCGCGCACGCGCGCCGGGTCGAATGGCGCGGCAGCCGTTCGTTGACCAATCCGGCGGCGCGCGAGTCCTTGCGTTTCGAGCAGCGCGGCGGCCTGTTGCGCAACATCTTGACGCGCGAGGTGCCACGGCTCGCCGCGCTGCACGCCGAAGGCGTCCTGCGCGACGCACTGCGCGAGGTCGGCGTCGAGCGCGAGGCGATCAACGGCTGGATATTGCATGCGGGCGGTCGTGATGTGCTGTTGGCATTGCAGGAGACTTTGGGCATGGCGAGCGAGGACCTGCGCTACAGCCGTACGGCCTTGCGCGAATATGGCAACCTGAGCAGCGCCTTCGTCTATTTCGTGCTCGATGCCGCGCTCGCCGATGCCGCACCGGGCGGCTTTTGGTGGATGTCCTCGTTCGGTGCCGGGTTCACTTGTCACGGTGCCTTGCTGGCGGTCGAGTGAGCGCCATGGATCTGCAACGTCGGGTCGAGCCGGAAATCCTCGATGGACTCGATGCCGACGAGCCGCAAGCGCGGCGTTCGCGACGCGATCTGCAGCGCGTCCACCGGGTCATGCGCTCGGCCTCGATCCTGCAGGCCGCGCTCGCTCGTCTGCAACTGCAGAACCAGCCGGTGCGCTTGCTGGAACTCGGGGCCGGCGACGGTACGCTCTTGCTGCGGCTGGCCGCAGCGCTACGCCCGCGGTGGCGCGATGTCGACCTGACCTTGCTCGACCGGCTCGACTGCGTTGCCGGCGAAACGCTGGCCGCGTACGCCGCGCTCGGTTGGCGCGTGCGCGTCTTGCGCTGCGACGTGCTTGCCTGGGCGAGCGCGAGCGAGTCGGCGCGCTTCGATCTGTGCATCGCCAACCTGTTCCTGCATCACTTCGAGGCGCAGCCGCTCGCCGCCTTGCTGCGGCGGACCGCCGCCGTCGCGGATGCATTCATCGCCTGCGAGCCGCAGCGCAGCCGCTTCGCACTCTGGGCCAGCCGACTGGTGTTCTTTTTGGGTGCGAATGCGGTGACGCGAAACGACGCCGTGGCCAGCGTCGATGCAGGATTTGCGGGCGAGGAGTTGACGGCTTTGTGGCCGGAGCCTGCGCGATGGCAGCTCGACGAGCGGCTCGCGTGGCCGTTCACCCATTGTTTCACCGCGCGGCGTCGGTCCGCATGAGCGAGGTCTGCGATGCCCTCGTCATCGGCGCAGGTCCCGCGGGCAGCGCAATGGCCATACTACTCGCCGCTGCGGGCTGGCGCGTCAGCCTGGTCGAGCAGCATGCGTTCCCGCGACGCAAAGTCTGCGGCGAGTGCATCGCCGCAGGTAATCTGGAACTGCTCGATCGGCTCGGAGTGGGTCAGGAATTTCACGCCATCGCCGGCCCCGAGTTGCGTCAGGTCGGATGGCTGAACGCAGCGACGACCCTCGTTGCCGACATGCCGGCATGCGCCGCCGGTCCCTACGCGTTCGGCCGCGCACTTGGCCGCGAAATTCTCGACGCACTATTGCTGCGGCGTGCGCGCGAGGTCGGCGTGAGCGTCTGGCAACCGCTGCAAGTGCGTAGCGTCGCGGGCACGATCGGCGCCTATCGGGTCGAGGTGGTCGGCCGCGGCCAGCCGACGCGGCAGCTCGAAACGCGGATTCTCGTCGATGCGCACGGATCCTGGGAACGCGGGCCGAAAATCACCGGCGAAGAATACGGGGCGCGTGTACCGAATCGCGCTGGTGATTTGTTCGCTTTCAAGGCCAACTTCCTGCGAGCGGCAATCAGACCCGGATTTCTGCCGGTGCTGGCACTGCGCGGTGCCTATGGCGGCATGGTGCTCGGCGAATTCGGACGCGCGACGCTCGCCTGTTGCATCCGGCGCGACACGCTTGCGGCTTGCCGTGCCGCAGAGCCTCAGGCGACCGCCGGCGCCGCCGTGGAGGCCTACCTGCGCCGTGAATGCAGCGGCGTAGGTCAGATGCTGGCCGGCGCCGAGCGCGAGGGCGCGTGGCTGTCCGTGGGACCGCTGCGACCCGGCGTGCGTCTATCGGCGCGCGGCGCGGCCTTTCGGGTCGGCAATGCCGCCGGCGAATCCCATCCCTTGATCGGCGAAGGCATCAGCATGGCTTTGCAGTCCGCCGCAGTGCTCGCGCCGCTGCTCGCCGCGCGGCCGGCAGCCGCATTCGACGCAACTTGGGCCGCCGACGTGCATCGCCGCTACGCGGCGGCGTGGCGGGGCGCCTTCGTGCCACGCCTGCGCCTCGCAGCAATCTATGCGCACCTCGCCATGCGGCCACCGCTCGCCCGCGCGGCGGGCGGCTTGTTGCGGCGCTGGCCGGGGCTGCTGATGACCGCCGCGCGTTTCGCCGGCAAGACCCGGCGCGCGCAGATTTCTTACCTCAAGCCACCGGAGCCCGCATGACGACACTGGCAATCCTGCAGGACATTCTGATTCAAGAGTTCGATCTGACCCGCGAGCAGGTCGCTCCCCAGGCCTCGCTGAGCGGACTCGGCATCGATTCGCTCGACCTGTTGGAACTCATGTTCAAGATCGAGGACCGCTACCAGCTGGCAATTCGCGACGACATTCCGAGCAATTTAGAGACCGTGCAGGACGTCGTCGGCTACATCGACGGCTTGCTCGCGCGCCGGGGGCCGCCCGTTGCTCCGGATGCCGATTTGCATGCGACCGGATGAACCGTGCGGCGGGTTGCGATCACCGGCATGGGCGTGCTCGCGCCGCTGGGGGCGGACGTCGCGGAGCTGTTCACGAGCCTGCTCGCGGGCCGCTCCGGAATCCGGCGCCTCACACAGAGCGCGTTCGAGGCGCTGCGTTCGCCGATCGCCGCCGACGTCGATTTCGACGGCGGCGCGCACTTCGAGACGGCGCAGCTGCGCATGCTCGATCGTGTCAGTCAACTGGCGATGATCGCCGTCGCGCAGGCGGTAGCGGATGCCCGACTCGACCTCAGCAATGCCGACCTCGATCGCTGCGGCGTCAGTGTCGGTACGGGCAGCGGCGGGGCGGCGACGTCCGACGAGGGGTATCACACGATCTATGCAGAGCGATCTGATCGCGTCAAACCGTATACGGTGCTCGGCTCGATGCACAATGCGCCGGCCTCCTGGATCGGCATCGAATACGGCTTGCGCGGTCCGAATCTGACCTATTCGACGGCCTGTTCCTCCTCGGCGGTCGCGATCGGCGAGGCGGCACGCCGCATCGCCTACGGTGAAGTCGACGTGATGCTGGCCGGCGGCGCCGAGGCGCCGCTGTGCTTCGGCGTGCTGCGGGCATGGGAAGCGATGCGCACGATGGCGAGCGTCGATGCACACGACCCCGCCGCGTCCTGTCGGCCGTTTTCCGCGCAGCGCACCGGTCTCGTGCTCGGCGAGGGGGCCGCATTCCTCGTGCTCGAGGACTGGCAGCGCGCCGCCGCGCGCGGCGCACCCATCCACGCCGAACTGCGCGGTTACGGGCTCACCACGGACGCCACGCACATCACCCGGCCGAGCGTCGCGGGTCAAGCCGCAGCGATGCGCGCTGCGCTGCGCTCCGCGCACCTCGACGCCGCGGCGATCGGCTACGTCAATGCGCACGGCACGGCGACCCTGCAAAACGACCCGGTCGAAACCCAGGCAATCAAAGAAGTTTTCGGTACGCATTGCACGGCTCTGCCGGTCAGTTCGACCAAATCGATGCACGGTCATTTGCTCGGTGCTGCCGGAGCGCTCGAATTCGTGATTGCGGTCGGCAGTCTCGAACGCGGCGTGCTGCCGCCGACCATGCATCTCGAGGCGCCGGACCCCGCCTGCGATCTCGATTACGTCGCAGGTCGCGCCCGCAGCGGGGTGGCGCTCGCGGCCGTGATGTCCAATTCGTTCGCCTTCGGCGGCACCAACGCCGTGCTGATTGCCTGCGCACCCGGTTTCGACCCGGCCTGATGTCGTATGCTGGCCACGAGTCGTACGCTTGCCACGATCTAAAGGAGAACCGCTCGTGACGCGATTCGGGGCGCTCGCCAACCGTATCTTCACCAACGTCGAGCTCTTCGCCTATGTGCTGCTGGGCGTGATGCTCGCTTTCGGCGCCGTGCTCGGCATGATCGGGGCGGCGTCGTCCGCGATCGAGGCCGCGCAGGCCAAGGGTGCGGCGGATTCCCTGTTGATCATGATCGACCGGTTGTTGTTCGTGCTCATGGTCATCGAGATCCTGCACACGGTGCGCGTGTCGTTTCGCTCCGGTTCGCTCGTCTGCGAACCGTTCCTGGTCGTCGGCCTGATCGCCTCGATCCGGCGCGTCCTCGTGATCACGCTGGAATCCTCGCAGGCGAGCAAACCGGGAAACTGGACTCCCGATTCGCAGGGTCTGTTCAATGCTTCGATGATCGAGTTGTCGGTGTTGGCCGGCTTGATCCTGGTCATGGTGATCGCCATCGTGCTGTTGCGACGTAGTGCGAAGCCCACGCAAGAAGCCAAGGAGGGCTGAGCGCGAACGCCTCAGGCGTGCATGCGCAGTCCTTGCAGAGCCGCCGACAGGGATTGCTCGTCGATGCTGCCGACGTAGAGCTCATTGGCGACAAAAAAGGCCGGGGTGCGCGCGACGCCGCTGCGGATCGCGCCGAGAAAGTCGCGCTTGACGTGGTCGCGAAAGCGTCGCGACGCCAGGTCGTCGTCGAATCGCGCCGCGTCGAGCTGCACGTGGCGCGCGAACTGTGCCATGAGTTCGGGTCCGAGTTCCGCGTGGCGTTCGAACAGCGCATCGTGCATTTCCCAGAACCGTCCCTGCGCACCGGCCGCTTCGGCCGCTTCGGCCGCGAGTTCGGCATGCGGATGAACCTCGCCCAACGGCATGTGCCGAAACACGAAACGCAGGCGGTCTCCCAGGCTCGCGAGCAGAGCTTGCACGATCGGGTGGGCGGCGATGCAATACGGGCACTCGAAGTCGCCGAATTCGAGCAGCGTCAGCGGCGCATCTTCCGGCCCCAGCTGATGATCATGCGGGCCGATTGGTACCTTGAGGCTCATGCCCGTCTCCGTGGCAGGGATTCGAGCGTCTTCATGCGGGTAGGAGTCCAAAGATTCGGGTCGATCGCTTGCGGCTGATTTTGCCGTTCCAGACTCGCCCGCTCTGTGCGGCAGCGTACAATTCTCGGTTTCAACATCCTTTGGAGTTCTGCATCATGGAATTTCGCCGCTTAGGGGCTTCCGGCCTGCGTGTCCCGGCACTCGCCTTCGGGACCGCGACGTTCGGCGGCAGCAACGATTTCTTCAAAGCCTGGGGCTCGACCGATGCCGCTGGCGCCTCGCGCCTCGTCGACATCTGCCTCGAGCATGGCGTCAGCCTGTTCGACAGCGCCGATGTCTACTCCGACGGCCTCGCCGAGATCATTCTCGGCCGCGCGATCAAGGGACGGCGTCAGCGCCTGTTGCTCTCGACCAAGGTGACTTTTCCGGTCGGCACGGGCGCCAACGACTATGGGTCGTCGCGCCAGCATCTGCTCGAGGCCGTGGACAAATCCCTCGGCAGACTCGGCGTCGAGCACATCGACATCCTGCAACTGCATGGCCAGGACTTGAATACGCCCGTCGAGGAAACGCTCGCGACGCTCGAGCAACTCGTACGCGCCGGCAAGGTCCGCTACGTCGGGGCTTCGAACTTCAGCGGCTGGCATTTGATGAAATCTTTAGGCGTCGCCGACCGTTACGGCTATGCGCGCCACGTCGCCCACCAGGTGTACTACTCCCTGCTCAATCGGGACTATGAATGGGAACTGCTGCCGCTGGGGCGCGATCAAGGCGTCGGTGCATTGATCTGGAGTCCGCTCGGTTGGGGCAAGCTCACGGGACGCATCCGCCGCGGCCAGCCGGCCAAACCCGGCACGCGCGCGCACGACATCGCGGGGACGGGTCCGCATTTCGAGGAGGAGCGACTGTTGCGCATCGTCGACGCCCTGGACGTCGTTGCCGGCGAAACCGGCAAGACGATCCCGCAGATCGCGCTCAACTGGCTGTTGCAGCGGCCCACGGTCGCGAGTCTGATCATCGGCGCCCGGGACGAGGCGCAATTGCGTGAGAATTTGGGCGCGGTCGGCTGGCAACTCACGGGCGCGCAGATCGCTGCGCTCGACGCCGCGAGCGACGTGCCGGCCGCCTATCCCGTCTGGCATCAGCGGGGCTTCCCGATGTTGAACGAGCGCGGCTGAAGCCATGACCCCGGACGGCGGCGCAGCGCGCACACCCGGCTTGTGGATGGGCCTCGACACGGGCGGCACGTTCACCGATGCCGTCGTGCTTGCGGGTGGCCGCGAGGTTGTCGCGAGCGCGAAGGCGCTGACGACGCCGTGGAATCTCGCGGTCGGCATCGGCGAAGCGATCGCCAAGGTACTCGCCGCGCTGCCGGCCGGACTCGACACGCGCGCAGTCGATCTGGTCTGCGTTTCGACGACGCTCGCGACCAATGCGGTCGTCGAGAACCGCTTCAGTCCCGTCTGCACGCTCGTGATCGGCTTCGACGACGCGATGGTCGAGCGCTCCGGCTTGCGGCGACAGGGCGCTGGTGTCGTGGTACGGATCCGCGGCGGCCATGGCGCCGCCGGGGACGAGAGCGAAGCGCTCGATGAAGAGGCGGTGCGGGCCGCCGTGCTCGAGCACGCAAGCCGGGTCGAGGCGTTCGCGGTCGCGGCGAGTTTCTCGGTGCGCAACCCGGCGCACGAACTGCGCGCCCGCGAACTCGTGCGCAGCCTGTCGGCGAAGCCGGTGACCTGCGCACATGAACTCAGCTCGCAGCTGGATGCGCCGCGGCGCGCGCTGACCGCGGCGCTCAATGCGCGCCTCACGCCGCAAATTCGCCATTTGATCGAGTCCTTGACCGCGGTCCTCGCTGCCGAGTCGATCGCGGCGCCGCTGATGATCGTCAAGGGCGACGGCTCGCTGATGAACGCGGCGATCGCGCTCGAGTATCCGGTCGAGACGATCCTCTCAGGGCCGGCGGCGAGCGTCGTCGGTGCGAGTTTCCTGACCGGGCTGCGCGACTTCGTCGTCTGCGACATGGGCGGTACGACCACGGACATCGCGATCGTCACCGACGGCCGACCCGTGATCAGCGCGGCGGGCGCGCTGATCGCCGGCTGGCGCACCATGGTCGAGGCCGTCGACGTGCGCACCTCCGGCCTCGGCGGCGACAGCGAAGTGCACTTCGACCGACAGACGTCGCTACGCGTCGGGCCGCGCAAGGCGATGCCGCTCGGTCTGCTGGCCGCGCGCTTCCCGGGTGCGCTGCTGCAACTGCGCGCGATCGCGGAACTCGAGCGACTGCCCGATCATGCGACCCAATTCGCCTTCCGTAATCCCGATCGCGAAGCGCCGGCGCATGGGTCTGCGCTCGAGCGTCGCGTCTGGGATTCGCTCGGCACAGAGCCGAAGCCGGTGGGCGGCATCGTGCGCAACGGCTCGGGGCTCGACGCGCTGCGCCGCCTCGCCGATGCCGGACTCGTGACGATCGCGGCCTTCACCCCCACCGATGCGATGCACGTGCTCGGGGTCCAGACGCATTGGAGCGCGGAGGCCGGTCGGCTGGGCGCACGCATCCTCGCGACCGAGGAGCGCAATGCCCGCGCGCTGCGCGCGGCGACGGCACCGGAGGCGATATGCGAACGCACGTTCGAACTCGTCGTGCGCGAAACCGGGCGCGCCGTACTCGCCGCGGTGCTCGCACAAGATCCGGGCCTCGAGGCCCGGGAAGGTCACTGGGGTCTGCTCGGCGACCGGCTCATCGCCGAGGTCGTCGCCGGCCGGCGCTTGTCGGCCCTCGTGGACGCGGGACTCGCGCTTGCGCGGCCGCTCGTTGCGATCGGCGCGCCTGTCGGCGCTTATTATCCCGAGGTGGCGCGCCGGCTGGCCGCGCGCTTGAGGATCCCGGCTCACGCCGCCGTTTGCAACGCCGTCGGCGCCGTGGCCGGGGTCGTCTCACAAACGGTCGAAGTGCTGGTCAACCAGCCGAGCTTTCAGGTGTTCCGCGTGCACGATCCGGCCGGCAGCCGCGATTACACGGAAGCGGCGCCCGCGCTCGCCGACGCGCGCCGCGTTTCCGCGGATCTGGCGCTCGCGGCCGCGCACCGCGCGGGCGCCGCAGAGTGCCAGGTCGAGACGACCGTGACCGAGAGACTCGCGCAGGTCGGGCCCGGCACCGACTATCTCGCCGAGGCGGTGGCGCGCTCGACCGCGACGGGCAGGCCGCTCGTGGCAGCGGCGCACCCTGTATAATCGCGACCCCGCACGCTCGAGCGCGGCCCGCACACGCAGCCCTCCGGAGTATTTTCGCGCATGAAACAACCAGATGAGACGGTGGGCCGACGCAGCCGGCGCCGTCCCGGCGCGGCGGACAACAGTCATGCCGTGTTCGATCGCACCCGTGCGTATCGACATTTGCGCAATCCCTTCGAGCCGCTCAAGGTGTTCTCGGAGGATCAAGTCGCGGCGATCCACGATGCCGCGCTCGTGATGCTGGAAACCGAGGGCATGAAGGTCCTGTCGACGGATGCACGCGTGCTCTACCGTGGCGCCGGCTGCGACGTCGACGAGACGACCCAAGTCGTGCGTATCGGCCGGGAGCTCGTCGCGAGTTCGCTCGCGACCACGCCGCGCGAGATCACGCTGCACTCGGTCGACCCCGCGCGGCACATGCCGATGTCCGACCGACATGTGGTGTTCGCGCCGACCTCGGGGCCGCCGAACATCATGAGCACGGCGAGCGGGCGGGGGGCCGGCACGCTGCAGGATTTTTGTAATCTCATGAAGCTGTGCCAGTGCTTCGAGGTCATCCACGTGCTCGGCGGCGCGACGGAACCGCAGGACGTGCCCGTGAACGTCCGGCATCTGCACGTCACGCGCGCCCAGCTCATGCTCACCGACAAGATCCCGTTCATCTTTTCGCGCGGCCACCAGCAGGTGGCCGACAATTTCGAGCTCATGCGGCTTGCGCACGGGATCACGCCCGAAGAGTTCCGTTCGCGTCCCTACACTTATACGATCATCAACACGAACTCACCGCTGCAGCTCGACGTGCCGATGGCCGACGGCATCATCGACTTCGCGCGCGCGGGTCAGGTGCTGATCATCACGCCGTTCACGCTCGCGGGCGCGATGGCGCCCGTGACCATCGCGGGCGCGCTCACGCTCGCACACGCCGAGGCGCTCGCCGGGCTCGTGCTCGCGCAAATCGTGCGGCCCGGCGCGCCGATCGTCTACGGCAGCTTCACCTCGAACGTCGACATGAAATCGGGCTCACCGGCCTTCGGCACGCCCGAGTACGTCAAGGCCGCCTTCGGCGCCGGCCAGATGGCGCGCTTCCTCGGGCTGCCGTGGCGCTCGTCGAATGCAACGGCCTCGAATACACCGGACGCGCAAGCGGCCTACGAGTCGCAAATGAGTCTGTGGGGTGCGCTGTTCGGCGGCTGCAATTTCATTCTGCATGCGGCCGGCTGGCTGGAGAGCGGGCTCACGACGAGCTACGAGAAATTCATACTCGACATCGAAATGTTGCAGATGTTCGCCGAGGTGTTCCAGCCGGTCGGAGCGGAAGCCTCCGACATCGCACTCGATGCGGTTCGCGAAGTCGGTGCGGGCGGTCACTTCTTCGGCTGCGCGCACACGATGGAACGCTATCGCAGCGCCTTCTACGCGCCGCTCGTGTCCGACTGGCGCAATTACGGCAGCTGGGCCGAGGACGGTGCGAAAACCGCGACCGAGCGGGCGAGCACGATTTGGCAGAACACGCTGCGGGATTATGTCGCGCCGTCGCGCGATGTGGCGATCGTGGCGGCGCTCGATGCGTTTGTCGCACGTCGCAGTTCCGAGGGCGGGGCGCCGCCCGTGACCTGATCGTGTCGCATCTGGATACACTCGCGTCGCGATCGTACAAGTCTCGGCTGCGACGGGGACTTACCATGCTCCACTGGTTGGACCTACGCACCGCAGGTTTGACGCATAAGTGACCGTCCCGCCTGGAAATTAATCGCACGACTCGCACGAGCCTGGAGAGTTAGATGTCCGAGCCTACCGAGGATGACTTTGATCTCGCCTCACTCAATGACGAGGAGTTGACCGAGCAAGTCCATGACGACCTCTACAACGGCTTGAAGAACGAAGTCGAGGAGGCGACGCGGATTTTCCTGCAACGCGGCTGGTCGGCCGAGCGGGTGCTCAACGATGCACTCGTCGAAGGCATGCGCATCGTCGGCATCGACTTCCGCGACGGCATCCTGTTCGTGCCCGAGGTGCTGCTCGCCGCGAACGCGATGAAGGGCGGCATGGAAATCCTGCGGCCGCTGCTCGCCGAGACCGGCGTCGAACCGATCGGCAAGATCGTGATCGGCACGGTCAAGGGCGATATCCACGACATCGGCAAGAACCTCGTGTCGATGATGCTCGAGGGCGCGGGCTTCGAGGTCATCGATCTCGGCATCAACAATCCGGTCGAGAAATTCTTGGATGCGATCGCCACGCACAAGCCTGACATCCTCGGCATGTCGGCGCTTCTGACCACGACCATGCCGTACATGAAGGTCGTCATCGACACGCTCAAGGAACGCGGTATTCGCAACGATTACATCGTGCTCGTCGGCGGCGCACCGCTCAACGAGGAGTTCGGCAAGGCGGTCGGTGCCGACGCGTACTGCCGCGATGCAGCCGTCGCGGTCGAGACCGCCAAGGGTTTGCTCGCGGCTCGCCGGGCCGGCGCCGCGGCGCATTGAGGCCGCGTGAGCGGCACGCAAGAACGCACGCGTCTGCTCGTCATCGCCTGCGGGGCTGTCGCCCATGAGATCGTCGCGCTGAAGCGCGCGAATGCCTGGGATCTGCTCGACGTACGCTGTCTGCCCGCGGAGCTGCACAATCGCCCGGAACAGATCCCGGACGCCGTGCGTGCGGCGATCCAGGCTGCACGCGGCGAGTACTGCTCGATCTTCGTCGCCTATGGCGATTGCGGCACCGGCGGCTTGCTCGATGCGGTCCTGGCACAGGAGCGGGTCGAGCGCATACCGGGCGCGCATTGCTACGAATTCTTCGCAACGGGCCCGGTGTTCGCGGCTTTGGGCCGCGCCGAGCCGGGGACGTTTTATCTCACGGATTTTCTGCTGCGCCACTTCGAGCGGCTCGTGATCCGCGGTCTGGGTCTCGACCGCCATCCGGAATTGTTCGGCGCTTATTTCGGCAACTATCGCAAGCTCGTCTATCTCGCGCAGGCGCGCGGCCCTCTGGCAATCGAGGCGGCGCGCGCGATCGCCGCGCGCATGGCGCTCGCCTTCGAGTATCGGGACACGGGCTATGGCGGGCTCGCCGCGAGCCTCAGGGCCGCGCTTGGCCGCACGCTGGATCGCGACACCCCGGCCGAGACCGTCGTACCGCTGGGCGCCGTCGCGCGGAGACCGGCATGGCGCAATTGATCGTCATCTCCTGGCGCGACATCCCCGCCCAGGTGATCGTCAAGCGCGGCCGCGAAGCGGCCAAGGTCCAGCTGTCGCAGCGCTTCCAGGAGGCCGTCGACCGGGCCGCGATGCGCGCCGGCAAGGGCAGTTCGGATGCTTATCTAGCCGACTGGCAGCGCAGTGCGCCGCGCGCCGTCTCCGACGATTTGCAGACGGAAGCGAGTGCCGAGGCGGCACGCCTCGAAGCGAAATTCACCGACGCCGATCTCGAGCGCCTGATTCGCGCCAAGGGCTTGGACGAGACCGCGCGGCCCGACGCCGCGGCCGGCGGCCCGCCCAGTTCCGGTTCACCCGCCGATGCCGGTTCGCCCCCCGATGCCGGTCCGCGCCCAGATTCCGGTTCGGACTAATGCTCGCGCTGCGGCTCTGGTCAGTGCGTCATGCGCGCGGTCTCAACGCGTTCTATCGGGGCTTCGAACGATTCCTGCTGCGCTCGAATCCCGTGTTGCGTGCGTTCGGCTATGAGCGCCTCGAACGGCCCGTCGCCGCCGTCGAGAAGGCCGTCAAGGGCTTGCTGTTCGACTGCCGCATGTGCGGGCAGTGCGTGCTCAGCGCCACCGGCATGTCCTGCCCGATGAACTGTCCGAAGACGCTGCGCAACGGGCCCTGCGGCGGTGTGCGCGACAATGGCAACTGCGAGGTGAAGCCGGACATGCGCTGTGTCTGGGTCGAAGCCTACCGCGGTGCTGAACGCATCCCCGGCGGCGTCGCGGCGATGCGCGAGGTGCAATTCGCGGTCGATCAGCGACTCCAGGGCCGCTCGTCCTGGCTGCGTGTCGTGCGCGAGCAGACCGCTTCGCCAAGCCCAAGCAAGACGCCACCGGCGAGCAAGGCGCAACCGGCGAGCAAGGCGCCATGAGATTCGACGACGAGCCGGTCCCGGGTTATCCGCTGCCCATCCTGCCCGGTCACACCTCACCCGGCCGCTTCGAGCGCGTGCTGCGCGCGGGGGGCTTCGCGGTCACGACCGAACTCGCGCCGCCGGACTCGGCCGATCCCGAAGAGGTCTACGCGCGCGCGCATGTCTTCGACGGCTTCGTCGATGCGATCAATGCGACCGACGGCAGCGGTGCCAACTGCCACATGTCGAGTCTCGCCGTCTGCGCGTTGCTGACGCGCATCGGCTATGCGCCGATCATGCAGATTTCCTGCCGTGACAAGAATCGCATCGCGATCCAGGGCGACATCCTCGGCGGCGCCGCGATGGGTGTCTGCAACATGCTGTGCCTGACGGGTGACGGCGTGCAGGCCGGCGATCATCCCCAGGCGAAGCCGGTGTTCGATCTGGACTGCGTCTCCTTGCTCGAGATCGCGCGCGGCCTGCGCGACGAGCATCATTTTCAGAGCGGTCGCAAGCTCAGCTTTGCACCACGAGTGTTTTTTGGGGCGGCCGAGAATCCCGCGGCTCTGCCGCACGCCTGGCGGGCGCAGCGACTCGCGAAGAAGATTGCTGCGGGCGCGCAGTTCATCCAGACCCAATATGTCTACGAGCCGGCTCTGCTGCGCGGATTTCTGACGCAGGTCGCCGACCTAGAGCTGTCGAACAAGATCTACATCCTCGCCGGCGTCGGACCGCTGCGTTCGGCGAAGGCCGCGGATTGGATGCGCCGCAACGTGCCCGGCATGCACGTGCCGGACGCCTTGATCACGCGGCTCGAGGGTGCCCAAGATCAGGCGCGCGAAGGCCGCAACATCTGCGTCGAATTGATCCAGGAGATCCGCGCGATGCCCGGCATCAGCGGCGTACACATCATGGCTTATCGCCAAGAAGAGTCGGTCGCCGAGATCGTCGATCGCTCCGGCATTCTCGGCGGTCGCGTCTGCTGGTATCCGGGCCGCGACACCCCCTCGATTCCCGAAAGGACAGCACTATGACCGACACCGTGATCAGTTCCGCCACGAAGGAGGTCGTGATCGGCTTCGATCGCCCGTTCGTGATCATCGGCGAACGCATCAATCCCACCGGGCGGAAGATTCTCGCCGCCGAGATGGCTGCCGGCGATTTCAGCCGGGTCGAGGCCGACGCCCGCGCCCAGGTCGCGGCCGGCGCCCACATGCTCGACGTCAATGCCGGGATCCCGCTCGCCGATGAACCCGCGATCCTCGCGCGTGCGATCGAACTCGTGCAATCGATCACCGACGTGCCCTTGTGCATCGACTCGTCGATCGTCGCGGCGCTCGCCGCCGGGCTCGCGGTCTACAAAGGCAAGCCGCTGGTCAATTCGGTGACCGGCGAGGACGAGCGGCTCGAGGCGGTGCTGCCGCTGGTCAAGAAGTACGGCGCTGCCGTGATCGCGATCTCGAACGACGAGACCGGCATCTCCGAGGATCCGGACGTGCGCTTCGCGGTCGCGAAGAAGATCGTCGAGCGCGCCGGCGACCATGGGATTCCCGCGAGCGACGTCGTCGTCGATCCCCTCGTGATGCCCATCGGCGCGATCAATCAGGCCGGTGTGCAGGTGATGCGTCTCGTGCATCGGCTGCGCACCGAATTGAAGGTCAACACGTCCTGCGGGGCATCGAACGTGAGCTTCGGGCTGCCGAATCGTCACGGTATCAACAGCGCCTTTCTGACCATGGCGATCGGTGCGGGCATGACCTCGGCGATCACGAATCCGCTGCACGAGGAGACCATCAAGGCCGTCATGGGCGCGGACGTCATGATGGGTCATGACCCGGATTGCGCGCGCTGGATCCGTCGTTTCCGCGAGCTGCCGCCACCCGGCCTCAATGCCGCGGGCGAGGCCCCGCGCGGGCGGCGCGAGGGCGGCCATCGGCGCCGACCCGCCTGAGGCCGCGCATGAGCACGGCACCAATCAGCGAGGCAGCGGCCGAGGCAGGCGCGGCGACCTACGAGCCGCTCGTGGTGTTCACGCCCTCGGGCAAACGCGGTCATTTCCCCGTGGGCACACCGCTGCTGCAGGCGGCGCGCCGCCTCGGTGTCGACATCGATTCGGTGTGCGGCGGCCGCGGGCTATGCGGACGCTGTCAGGTGCTGGTCGCCGAAGGGGAATTCGCGAAACATGGCGTGAGCTCGACCGCCGCGAGTCTCTCGCCGCTCAGTGAGCCGGAGCTGCGCTACGCGCGGCGCGCGCCGCTCGCGGCGGGGCGCCGGCTGTCCTGTTCGGCCCGGCTCGAGGCCGATGTGGTCATCGACGTGCCGGAGAGCAGCCAGGTGCATCGTCAGGTCGTGCGCAAAGAGGCCGATGCGCACGTGATCGAGCTCAATCCGGTCGTGCGCCTGCATTACGTGCAGGTTCGCGAACCCGATATGCACGATCCCAGCGGTGATCTGCGCCGTCTCTACGATGCCCTGCAGACGGAGTGGGGACTCGTGGGTCTCGCCACGGATTTGTCGGTGTTGCAGGCGCTTCAGCCCGCGCTGCGCGCCGGCGCCTGGGCGGTCACGGTCGCGGTCCACGGCGGCAAGCAGATCATCGGCGTCTGGGCCGGCCTCAAGTCGGAAGTTTACGGACTCGCCGTCGACATCGGCTCGACGACGATCGCCGCGCACCTGTGCGATCTCGTCAGCGGCGAGGTCGTCGCCTCGGCCGGTCTCATGAACCCGCAGATCCGCTTCGGTGAGGATCTGATGAGCCGCGTCTCCTATTCCATGATGAATCCCGGCGGCGCCGCCCTGATGACCGCCGCGGTGCGCGAGGCACTGAGCACGCTCGCCGCGGACGTGGCACGCAGCGCGGGCATCTCGCGCGAGGACATCCTCGAGGCGACCTTGGTCGGCAATCCGATCATGCATCATCTGGTGCTCGGCATCGACCCCGTGGAGCTCGGCGGCGCGCCGTTCGCGCTCGCGACCGACATGTCCATGGCGCTGCGCGCGAGCGCGATCGACCTCGCGCTGAACCGCAATGCACGTGTCTACGTGCTGCCTTGTATCGCCGGCCATGTCGGCGCCGATGCGGCCGGCATGGTGCTCGCCGAGCGCCCCGACCTGGGTGAGGCCATGACTCTGCTCGTCGACGTCGGCACGAACGCGGAGATCGTGCTCGGCAATCGTGATCGCCTGGTCGCCTGTTCGAGTCCCACGGGGCCCGCGTTCGAGGGTGCGCAAATCAGCTGCGGCCAGCGCGCGGCGCCGGGCGCGATCGAGCGCGTGCGCATCGATCGCAGCACGCTCGAGCCGCGCTTCAAAGTCATCGGCTGCGATCTGTGGTCCGACGAGCCCGGCTTTGTCGCCGCGACGGCCGCCACGGGCATCACGGGTGTCTGCGGCTCCGGCATCATCGAGGTGGTCGCCGAAATGTATCTCGCGGGCGTGATCAACCAGGACGGCGTCGTCGACGGCCGGCTTGCCGAGCGTTCGCCGCGTGTCGTTGCCAATGGCCGCACGTTTGCCTATGTGTTGAGCGCGCCCGGCGCCGCGGTCGAAATGAAAATAACCCAGAATGACGTGCGTGCGATCCAACTCGCCAAGGCGGCGCTGTACGCCGGTATCGCGCTGCTCATGGAGCGTCTCGGCATCGCGCAGGTCGATCGCATCCGGCTCGCCGGTGCGTTCGGCAGCCACATCGACGTCAAGCACGCGATCATTCTCGGCATGGTGCCCGACTGCGATCTCGCCCAAGTCCGTTCGGCCGGCAATGCCGCCGGCACCGGCGCGCGCATCGCGTTGCTCGACGAGACGGCGCGCGGCACGATCGAGTCCCTGGTCCGACGCATCGAGAAGATCGAGACGGCGATCGAGCCGCGCTTTCAGCAATTGTTCGTCGAGGCGATGGCGATCCCGCACAAGACCGCCGACTACAGCCGGCTGCGCACGGTCGTCGACCTGCCGCCGCCCAAGGAGTCCGCGAGCCAGACCGAGACCCGCGGCCGGCGCCCGCGGCGCGGCTGATCAGGCGGTCGCGATCCGCATCAGGTTGGTGGTGCCGGCGCTGCCGAAGGGCATGCCGGCGAGCGCGACGATGAACTGACCCGAGACCGCGAAGCCTTCGCGCCGTGCGATCTCGCAGGCCACGGCGGTCATCTCGTTGACGTCGGTGACGCCGTCGATCTGGACCGAATGAATCCCCCAGACGACGCTCAGCCGGCGCGCCGTCGCCACGATCGGCGTCAGGCTCAGCACCGGCGATTCGGGCCGTTCGCGCGCGGCGCGCAGACTCGTATGACCGGTCCGCGTGTAGCAGACGATGGCCGCGGCGTGCAGCATCGCGACAGCGCAGCGGACCGCGCTGCAGACGGCATCGGCGACGTCGGCCTCACGCTCCGGCGGATGCGAGGCATTGATGACCTGCCGGTAGAGCGGGTCCGTTTCCACTTGCGCGATGATCCGGTTCATCATGGCGACCGCTTCGACGGGATATTTGCCGGAGGCGGATTCCGCCGAGAGCATCACGGCATCGGCGCCGTCGTAGACCGCGGTGGCGACGTCCGAGGCTTCCGCCCGCGTGGGCACCGGGCTCTCGATCATGGACTCGAGCATTTGCGTGGCCACGACCACGGGCTTGCCCATCTCGCGACAGACCCGCACGATGCGCTTCTGAATCGCCGGCACCTGTTCCGCGGGCATTTCGACGCCGAGATCGCCGCGCGCCACCATGACCGCGTCCGAGGCGGCAACGATCTCGGCGAGCCGGGCGATCGCCGCGGGCTTCTCGAGCTTGGACATGATGGCCGCCCGGCCGGCGATGAGGGCACGTGCCTCGTGCACGTCCTCCGGGCGCTGCACGAAGGACAGCGCGATCCAATCGGCGCCGAGATCCAGCGCGAGCGCGAGGTCGTGCCGATCTTTTGCGGTCAGGGCGGAGAGCGGCAGCACCACGTCCGGCACGTTGACGCCCTTGTTCGCCGACAGCCTTCCGCCCACGGCGACGCGGGTCTCGGCGAAGTCGCCGCCGCAACGCTCGACCACGAGTCGCAGACGACCGTCGTCGAGCAGCAACTCGGCGCCGGGCTCGAGCACCGCGAAGATCTCCGGATGGGGTAGTCCCGCGCGTTGGGCGCAGCCCGGCGCCGGGTCGAGATCGAGTCGAAACGGCTGGTCGGGGACGAGCAGCACGGGGCCTTGCGCGAAGCCGCCGACACGCAGCTTCGGACCCTGCAGGTCCGCGAGGATGCCGATGGGTCTGCCGGTCTCGCGCTCCAATTCGCGCAGCAGCGCGAAGCGTGCGCGATGGTCGTCGGCGCTGCCATGGCTGAAATTGAGCCGGAACACGTCGACGCCCGCGAGGAACAAGCGCCGTGCGAGTTCCGGCGTGGAACTCGCCGGACCCATGGTGGCGACGATCTTCGCGTTGCGGGTACGGCGCAGGTTCATCGTTGGAGGTCGAGTCTATACGTTCGAGTCGGGCGTTGCGGCCTTTTTCTTCGCGATGAATTCGAGCATCGCTGCGTCGATCGCCTCGTCCAGCGGCGGTGCGACGTACTCCGCGAGCTGCTTCTTCCAGAGCGCGTTCGCCCGCTTGGTCATGTCGGTCGCGCCTTCGGCTTCCCATTGCTCGTAACTGTTGTTGTCGGCGAGCGGCGAGCGATAGAACGCGTTCTCGAAGTTCGCCTGCGTATGGGCGCAGCCGAGGAAGTGCTTGCCTGGTCCGACTTCGCGCATCGCATCGATGGCCTGGCCGTTCGGCGACAAATCGATGCCCTCGAGCAGGGTGTGCATCATGCCCGCCTGGTCGACGTCCATGACGAACTTCTCGTAGCCCATCGCGAGACCACCCTCGAGCCAGCCCGCCGTGTGCAGCACGAAGTTGACGCCGGCGAGGCAGGTCGGCAGCAAGGTATTGGCGGACTCGAAGGCCGCCTGCGCATCGGGTATCTTCGACGCACAGAGGCTGCCGCCCGAGCGGAACGGCACGCCCAAGCGGCGAGCAAGCGCTGCCATTGCGTAGAGCACGAGCGCCGGTTCGGGTGTCCCGAACGTGGGCGCACCCGATTGCATCGAGATCGACGAAGCGAAACTGCCGAGCACCACGGGTGCGCCGGGGTTCACGAGTTGTACGAAGGCCATGCCCGCGAGCGCCTCGGCGAGGGTCTGTGCGACCGTGCCGCCGACGGTGACCGGCGACATGGCACCGGCCAGGATGAACGGTGTGATGATCGTCGCCTGGTTGGCGCGCGCATAGACCTTGGCGGCGCCAAGCATGGTCGCGTCATACGTCATCGGCGAATTCACGTTGATCAGGTTGATGATCGTGGTCTTCGGCCTGCCGGTCTCGGGGTCGGTCAGTTGATCGGCAAACACGATGTTGGCGAGTTCAACCGAGTCCGCGGCACGGTCCGGCGCCGTGACCGAACCCATGAAGGCCTTGTCGCTGTACTTGAGGTGGCTGTAGACCATGTCCAGGTGGCGCTTGTTGACCGGCAGGTCCACGGGTTCGCAGATCGTCCCGCCCGAGTGATGCAGGGCGTTCGCCATGTACGCCAGCTTGACGAAATTGCGGAAATCTTCGATGCGCGCGTAGCGGCGCCCCTCGTCGAGGCTGCGCACGAAGGGGGGGCCGTAGGCGGGCGCGAACACGGTGTGCTTGCCGCCGATGCGGACGTTGCGGGCGGGATTGCGCGCATGTTGCGTAAATTCACGCGGCGCCGTGCGTTGAATCAAGGCGCGACACAGGCCACGCGGAAAATGGACGCGTTCGCCCTGGACGTCGGCGCCGGCCTCCTTCCAAATGGCCAGCGCCTCGGGATCGTCGCGAAAGTCGATGCCGATTTCTTCGAGTATCGTCTCGGCGTTCTCCTCCATCGTGACCAAACCTTCTTCGCCGAGGACCTCGTAGTAGGGAATTTTTCGGGTGATGTACGGGATCGATGCGGCGGCGCGCGCGGCGCGGGAGGCCCGTTTGGCCTCGCGGCCGTTCGGACGGCGGGCGCGAGTCGGTTCGGCGGTCAGTTGCTCGTCCATGGTGGTCCTCCGCGGGGGATGACCCCGTCATTTTTGGTGTTTCGCGAAACGGGTTATGACTTTAATAGATAGAGTATGGTCACTGCGGCGGTCGCCGGCTGATCCGTTTGCGTCATTAACTTGTCTCGCAGCGCCATGGGCGGCGCGGCGGGGGAGGCCTTACCTAAGGCAGCGCCGGTCTCAGGCGACCCAGGCCGCCGCGTTGCGCGGCGGACCGGGTTTTGCAATCAAACTCGCCCGAGAGGCCTGTGATTACGGCTTCTTCAGGGCATCCTTGACGCCGCCGACGGCGTTTTGCACCTTGCCGGCTGCCTTGTCGGCCTTGCCTTCGGTGGTCAGCTTGGCATCCCCCAGGACCTTGCCCGCCGCTTCCTTGACCCCGCCTTTGATCTGCTTCGCTGAACCTTCGATACGATCTTTGTCCATGGGACTCTCCTCTCGTTGTCATTGAAACCAACGTCGCCAGTATGCGCGGTACACCGCCACGGTGCATAGCGGCAAACAGAGCGAAGCGGCGTCAGCGTCTGTCCGACGCACCGCGCGCAGGCAGGCGCCGGCGCCGCGCCAAGCTCAGTGCGCGCAGTGCGGCGGCACTCTGTTCGCGAATCACACGTTCGAGCATTTCCAAGGTCTGCGCCTCGAACCGGTGCGCCCGTAATGCATGCAGGGCGCTGCGTCGCATCATCCCGAAGTACAACGCCTGCCCGTTCAAACTCATTTCGCGCAACAGACACTCCCGCGCGCTGCCCGCGAGGCCGCTCAGCCGGCCGATGATGCCGGTCTGCACACGCTTCATGCGGCGCATGCCGTGGTGCATCACCTCGAAGCCGGCTGGCGGCCCGAGACCCGCCTGTTCCCGCGCGACGAGCAGAAACCAGTTTTCATCGACACCCCGCGAAATCTCCAGCAGGCTGACCTGGATCGCGCAAAACGCCGCGATCAAGGCCGTGTCGCTCGCATCCGCGCGCAAGGTCTGCTCCGCCGCGATGACCGGGACCGCGACGCTGTCCCAAATCCTGGCGACCACGTGGCGCAGGCAGGCAAGATAAAGCCCCTCCTTGTTGTTGAAATAGTATTGCAGGGATGGCGCATTCAAGCCCGCCGCCGCCGCGATATCGCGCGTCGATGCAGCGTCGAAGCCGCGCTCGCTGAACAGTGCGAGACCCGCGGCGATGAGCCGTTCGCGAGTCTCCGTGCCGCGTGCATACGCGCTCGTCGCGTCGTAACGCAGTCGCGTCTTCGTTCGGGGCCGCGCCGGGCGATTCATCGGCGCGAGTATAGAGAGCACGTTGTGGATATTCCACATGGAATAATTTGCAAAGCGGTATACCGATCGTGTAATTATTCCAATCGATCAAAGATGCAATTGACAGATAAATTTCCATCGCTATAAGTGAACTCGACGAGTCGGAAGGTTTCCGGCCACGAGGAGTCCGCATGTCGTTCGACGAATACGAAGATCAGGGATCGCGCCCGGACGCGAACGACGATGCGAGCGCACCGCGGGACGCCGACCGAAGCCAGGGCGGTGACGAGAACGGCAAGGACCAGAAATCCAAAGACAACGACAATGAGTCCAAGGATGAACAGAGCGGCGACAAGGACGGCGACCGGAAAAAAGACGGCGACGGCAAGAAAAAGGACGGCGGCGACAAGGATGGCGGTGACGACAAGGACAAGAAACCGCGCAGCAAGACACCCCTGATCATCGTCGGGGTCCTCGTCGTGATCGGGGCGATCGTGGCGTTCATCGTCTGGTTCGCCGATCGCAACCAGGTCTCGACCGACGACGCCTATACCGACGGCAACGTGGTCACGATGGTTCCCAAGGTGGCGGGCTACGTCGTCGCGCTCTACGTCGACGACAACAGTCTCGTCAAGAAAGGTGACCTGCTGTTGCGTATCGATCCGCGCGACTACCAGACCGCACAAGCCGCCGATCAGGCCGCGCTCGATCTGGCGCGCGCCGAACTGAAAGCCGCACAGGAAGCGCTGCGTGTCGCACGCGTGCAATATCCCGCCCAGTTGCTGTCGGCCGAAGCGCAGCAGCAATCGGCGGCCGCCGCGCTCGCCGATGCAAACGCCTCCTATGCGCGCCAGCACGAAGTCGACCGCCGCGCGACGACCCAGGAAAGCATCGACCAGTCGACGAGCCAACAACAGAGCGCGGTCTCCAGCCTGAAAAGCGCCCAGGCGCAGGTCGCGATTGCGCGCCTCATACCCGAGCAGGTGGCGCAGGCCGAGGCGACTGTGGCCCAGCGCGAGGCGCAGGTGGCACAAGCCAAGGCGCAGCTCGACCAGGCCAACTTGAACCTCAGCTACACGGAAGTGCGCGCGCCGTCGGACGGCTTCATCACGATGCGCAGCGCCCAGCTCGGCGGCTATCTTGCGGCGGACCAGACCATGTTCATGATCGTCACCCCGCAGGTTTGGGTGACGGCGAACTTCAAAGAGTCGCAGCTTGGGCGCATGCGCATCGGCGATGCCGTGGACATCGAGATCGACGCCTACTCGGCCGTGAACCTGCAAGGTCACGTCCAAAGCATTCAGTACGGCACGGGCGCGCGCTTTTCCGCGTTTCCGGCCGAGAACGCCACCGGTAATTTCGTCAAGATCGTCCAACGCGTGCCGGTCAAGATCGTCATCGACCAAGGTTTGGACCCGAATCGACCGTTGCCGCTCGGCCTGTCGGCAGAGCCGGTGGTGCATTTTCCGTGAGCGAGCCGGCGCCGCCGAACCCCGACAGCGACTGGCGGCCTGCGGGCAATCCGTGGCTGATCGCCGTCGTCGTCACACTGGCGGCTTTCATGGAGGTGCTCGACACGACGATCGTCAACGTCGCCCTGCCGCACATCGCCGGCACCTTGTCGGCGAGCTATGACGAGGCGACGTGGTGCCTGACTTCTTATCTGGTGTCGAACAGCATCGTACTGCCGATTTCGGGGTTCTTCGGGCGGCTGCTCGGGCGCAAGCGCTACTTCGTGATCTGCATTGCCGCGTTCACGCTCTGCTCGTTTCTGTGCGGGATCGCGACGTCTCTGCCGCAGCTCATCATCTTTCGCATCCTGCAGGGCTTCTTCGGCGGCGGCCTGCAGCCCAACCAACAGTCCATCATTCTCGACACGTTTCCGCCGGAGCAGCGCGGCCGCGCGTTCTCTTTGACGGCCGTGGCGACCGTGGTGGCACCCGTGTTCGGTCCGACGATCGGCGGTTGGATCACCGACAGCTTCAGTTGGCGCTGGGTCTTTTTCATCAATGTGCCGATCGGCTTGCTCACGACCTTCGCCGTCCTCAGTCTCGTCGAGGACCCACCCTGGGTGAAACGCCAGTCCAACATTTCCGTCGACTATATCGGCATCGGCTTGATCGCGCTCACGTTCGCCGCGTTCCAGATCATGCTCGATCGCGGCGAGGACGACGATTGGTTCTCCTCCACGTTCATCCAGTGGTTTGCCGCGATCGCCGCGACCGCGGCTGCAACCGCGATCGCGTGGCTGCTGTACGCGCCCAAACCCGTGGTCGACATTCGCGTGCTCAAGGACCGCAATTTCGCGCTCGGCTGCTGCGCGATCGCGAGCTTCGCGGTAATCTTGTACGGCAGCGCCGTGCTGATTCCGCAGCTGGCGCAGCAGCATCTCGGTTACACCGCGCTGCTCGCCGGCCTCGTGCTCAGTCCCGGTGCGCTCGGGATCATTTTCCTGATCCCGGTCATCAGCATCGTCATGAACTACGTGCAGACACGCTATCTGTTGACCGTCGGGTTCGCGGTGCTCGGTTCGGCCATGCTGGCCTCACGCATCATTCCGCCCGACATCAATTTCGGCACCCTCGTCGCGATCCGAGCGGGGCAGTCCTTGGGGATCGGTTTCCTGTTCGTGCCCACGAGCGTGCTCGCCTACCAGACGATTCCGCAGCGCATGCAGGGCGATGCCGCCGCACTGTTCACGATGTTCCGCAACGTCGCCGGGTCGATCGGCATCTCCTTGTCGACGGCGTGGATCACGTCGCGTACCCAGGTACACATGGCCTATCTGTCGTCGCGGCTCTCGGATTCGAATCCGCCGGTGCGAAATTATCTGAACCAACTCGCGGGCGCGATCAAGAATCTCGGCACGGTCGCAGGTAGTGCGACCCAGGGGGCGATGCATCAAGCTTATTCGACCTTGACGGAGCAGGCCGCCTTTCTGGCGTACAAGGATGTGTTCATGTACTGCGCCATGCTGGCGTTCGGCTTCGTGCCGCTGACTTTTTTGTTCTCCCCCGTCAAGGCCAAGCGCAAGGCGGGTGGGGAGTGAGGCAGCGGGGATTACGGCGGCTGCGCGCGCTCGCGACTGCGAGCGCCGTGGTCTTGCTCAGCGTCGCGTGCAAGGTCGGACCGAACTTTGCGGCGCCTCATGAACCCGTACCGGATCATTATGCGGGAGTCGGCAAGGGCGACGACACCGGCGCGGGCACCGCTGCAGGCAGCGCGCCGGCCGGCGCCGCGCCGCGCGCGGACGAGGCCACCGAACCGGACTCCTTTTGGTGGAAGCAATTCCATGACCCGGATCTCGACCGCTTGGAACAGGAGGCCGTCGCCGGCAATCTGGACCTGAAGACCGCCTATCTGCGGATCGTCGAGTCGCGGATGCAGGTGATTTCGGCGCGCGCCCAGGGGCTGCCCAGCCTCAACGCCAGCGCAAGCTTCGAGCGGGAACAATTGGGGCTCGCCGGCATCCTCAAGTCCCAGGGCATCAACACGGGCGCGACGAGCTCGGCGAGCACGCAGCAACTGATCAGCGGGCTCGAAGCGCCGGTGAACATCTATCAACTCGGCTTCGATGCCTCATGGGAACTCGATTTGTTCGGCAAGGTTCGCCGTAACGTCGAAGGCGCCGAGGCGCAGAGTGCCGGCCAGATCGAGTCGCGCAACGATCTGCTCGTCTCACTCTCGGCCGAAGTCGCGCAAACCTATTTTCAGCTGCGTGCGGCCCAGATGGAACGGCAGATCTCCCTGGACTTGATCGGCGCCCAGCGCGACGACGTGGCCCTGATCGAGAGCCGCTTCCATCATGGACTCACGGGCGAGGCGGACGTGGCGAGCGCGCGCGGGCAGCTCGCCAGCCTCGAGTCGCAATTGCCGCCGCACGAACAGACCATCGCCACGTCGAAGCATGCGCTCGCCGTGCTCACCGGCAGGCAGCCGGAGGCTCTCGATGCCGAATTCGGCGAGTCGGGCACATTGCCGAGTCTGCCCGCGACCGTGCCGGTCGGTTTGCCGTCGACGCTCGCGCGACGCCGGCCGGACATTCGGCAAGCGGAGGATACGCTGCATGCCGCGACGGCGCAGATCGGCGTCGCCGTCGCCGCGTTCTTTCCGGATGTGTCTTTGTCGGGTACCTATGGACTGCGCAACACCGGCACGCGCTATCTGTTCGATTGGTCCAGCAATTTTTATACCTTCGGACCCAAGATCTCGATACCGATCTTTCAGGGCGGATCCCTGATCGCCAACGTGCGTTTGTCGCGGGCCCAAGCCGCGGAGGCGGCGTTCAATTATCGCAAGGTCGTGCTTTCGGCCCTGCAGGACGTCGAGGACGGCCTCACCGGCCTACAAACCGATGCGGCCCGCTGCGCCGCCTTGCGCGACACCGTGCGCGCAGACCAGCGCGCCGTCGACATCGATCTCGACGCCTATCATCACGGGATCATGAGCTATATCAACGTGCTTACGGCGCAGATCCAAGCCGTGCAGGCGCGCGAGCAACTTGCCGATGCCTTGCTGACGCAAAGCACCGATCTCGTCAAGCTCTACAAGGCGCTGGGCGGTGGTTGGGAGAATGCGCCGAAAATCGCGGGCGACACGCCCAGCCCCTGATCGTCACGCGAATCGGTTCCCGTCCTACAGATCCGCGGGTAGCCCAGCCTAGATACTCACCCTCTCATTCCATCTGTGGAGGAGCCTCACGTGCACGACCCCGTGATTCAATTCGGTTCGGAGCGTGTCGAACTCACGCCGTGCCCCATCGAGCCCGGGTGGATTCTCGAGGGCAGCCCGGTGGCACGGTGTCATGTGCTGTCGAACAGCGCCGATGGGTCGGCCGGCATGATCTTTTGGGACTGCACCGCGGGACGTTTTCATTGGCACTACGGCATGGACGAGTCGATTTACTTTCTCGAGGGCTCGGTGCGGATCAAGGACCAAGCCGGCATCTGGCGCCGGCTCGAACCGGGCGATACGGTGTTTTTCCCGGCCGGATCCTCGGCCGAGTGGTGTGTCGATCGCTACATTCGCAAAGTTGCCTTTTGTCGCGTGCCGATGCCGCGCTCGGTGCACCTGGCCAAGCGCGCCTATCGGGGTTTGAAGCGTCTCGTGCGCATGGGCAATCGGGCACCGACCCCACGTTCCCTGTTTGAACCAGTTGTCTGAGGCCAGCGCGCGAATACCGCCGACCCCAAAGTCGGAGGCGTTCTATTTTGAGTCCGGCGAGCAGCGGCTGTTTGCGTGGTTGCACCGGACTCGCGCCGAGCACAGCGCTGGGGTGGGTGTAGTGCTGTGCCAGCCTTTCGGCTATGAGGCGATTTGCGGGCACCGCGGCATGCGCCGCTTTGCGGAATCGGCGGCGGCGCGCGGCATACCGGCACTGCGCTTCGACTACCTGGGCACGGGCGATTCCGCCGACCTCGTGGGCAACGCCGACCAGATCGAGGTCTGGACTCAGGATATCGTCGCGGCGGTACGGGAACTGTGCCGATTGACCGGCGTCCGCCAGGTGCTCGTCTTGGGCTTTCGGTTGGGTGCCTCGCTCGCGCTGCTGGCCGCCGCGCGTTGCCCGACGATCACCGGCTTGGTGCTCGTCAATCCCGTCGTGAACGGCAGACGTTATTTGCGCGAACTGCGGGCGCAACGGCTGGCTGGCGCGTTCGGAGTCTCCGAAAGTCACGCGGGAGACGCCGAATCCATCGAGGTCGGCGGCTTCACGCTGAATGCAGCCAGCCTAATGCGGCTCGCCGCGTTCGATCTCGAGCACAGCGTGCCGCCGACTCTCGGTGCGGGACTCCTGGTGATCGATCCGCCGGGCATGCCGACGGCGCGGGCTTGGGTCGGCACGCTGCAGGCTAATCCGGGGCAGACCGATGCCGCACGCATCGAGCACCGCCTGTTGCCCGGCACGGTCGAAATGCTCATGACGGATCCGCAATTCGCGGCCGTGCCGCGAGCCATGCTCGACGCGGTCGCAGGCTGGCTCGAGCGTGCTTGCGCAAGCGCCGTGGCCGCCGGGGGCGGCGTCGCGGCTGGTACCGGCGAGCCGCTCGCAACGGTCGTTCCCTTGAGCGCGCTGCGCCTGCTCGGCGCAGAACGCTTGCCGCGCTCCGGCCTGACCGAACGACCCGTGCAGCTGCGTTCGCCCGTCGCGTGCTTCGGGATCGTGACCGAGCCCAGCGAGGGCGATTTGCGGCGCCGCGCGGTGATCTTGCTCAATGTCGGCGCCGAGTACCACATCGGCTCGAGCCGCCTGTACGTCTCGCTCGCGCGACGCTGGGCGCGGCAGGGCTATACGGTGTTACGTTTCGATCTTGCCGGGCTCGGCGACAGCGAGACCCGACCGGAGCGCGCCGACGACGAAGTCTATCCTCCGGCGGCGATCGACGACATTCGCGCAGCCGTGGAATTCCTGCGTACTCGCTACGGCGTCGGCGAAATCACGCTCGCGGGTCTCTGTTCCGGCGCCTATCACGCGCTGCGCGCCGCGGTCGCCGGTGTGCCGGCGAGTCGCTTGCTGCTCGTCAATCCTCTGACCTACTTTTGGAAGGACGGGATGACCGCCGCGGACATGCATCGAGCGCTCGAAGTGGCTCGCAGCCTCGCGTATTACCGCCAGCGCCTTTTTTCAGAGTCGCTCTGGAAGAAATTGCTGCGCGGTCAGCTCAGTCTGTGGCGTGTCGTGCGCGTCCTCGTGCAAAGACCCCTGCTGCCGCTCGCGGCGCTCGGTCGCGATTTGGGCAGGCGTTTGAAAATCCGGCTGCCCTACGATTTGGGCGCCGAGCTCGAGGAGCTGACGGGGCGGGGCGTGCGGCTGTCGTTCATCTTTTCGCGCGGCGAACCCGGGCTCGATCGCCTGCTCTTGCAGTGTGGCGCCACGATCAAGCGTCTCGACCCGCAATGCCGGCTGCACATCATCGACACCGCAGATCATATCTTCAGCCGCTCAGCGGCGCGTGCGCGCCTCGAAGAGATCTTGAGCGCCGAGATCGCGACGCGCAACGAGGGCTATACGCCCGCTGCCCTACCGGACCTCGCTCAGGCGCGGAACCGGTCCCAGCAGTGCTGAACGAAGCTCGTGTAATTGCGCCGGAACATTTCGACCGAGAAGCGCTCCGCGTTGTCGCGGCAATCCCGCGGTTGGAACTCGCCCTCGCGGCGCTCGAACTCGAGCACCGCCGTGATGATGGCCTCGGGCGTCTGGCTGTCGAAGAACAGACCGGTCGGCGTGCCGTGTTCGTTCGGTTCCGCGCGGATCGTCTCGAGCGCCCCGCCGCGGCCATAGGCGATCACGGGCGTGCCGCAGGCCTGGGCCTCCACCGGGCTGATGCCGAAGTCCTCATGTGCAGCGAATAGGAATGCGCGCGCGCGCTGCATGAGCTCCGCGACGACTTCGGCAGGCTGGAAGCCCAGGATCTCGACATTCGGCGTCGCGAACTCTTTCACGCGCCGCATTTCCGGGCCGTCGCCGACGACGATGAAACGGCGCTCGGGCATGCGCGCGAACGCCTGGACGAGCGCCGTGATCTTTTTGTAGGGCACGAGTCGCGATACGGTGAGATAAAAATCATCCTTGGTATCGCGGCGCCGGAATGCGTGCGTGTCGACCGGCGGGTAAATCACCGTGGCCTCGCGGCGATAGACCTTCCAAATGCGTTTCGCGATGAACTGCGAATTGGCGATGTAGTGGTCGACACCATTGCTCGTGCGCAGATCCCAAAACCGAGCGTTGTGCAGCAGATAACGCGCGAGCAGACCGCCCAGACCGCGTTCCAAACCGCTGTCGTGCAGGTACTGATGCTGCAAATCCCAGGCATAGCGCATCGGCGAATGGACGTAGCTGATATGCAACTGTTCGGGGCCCGTGAGCACGCCTTTGGCGATCGCGGCGCTGCTCGAGAGCACGAGCTCATGATCGCTCAAGTCCATTTGCTCCACCGCGAGCATCAGCAGCGGTAACCACTTGCGATAGTGCTTGCGCATCAGCGGCAGGTGCTGCGCGAAGCTGGTGATCGGCTGTTTGCCGCTCAGGAACCGACGATCGTCCTCGGGCAGGAAATCGATCGGTGCAAACACGTCGCTGTCGGGATGCAGCGCGATCATCTGTTCCAGTACCCGCTCGGAACCGGAATACACCGTCAGCCAATCGTGCACGAGCGCGACCCGGCCGAGCGCGGCATTGCGAAACATCAACGCCGCCGGCGGGGACACCGACGCGATTAATGGATTCGCAAACGGATCCAGCGTAGTGGCGGGAGTTTCGACCGCGCCCTGTGCGCTCAGTTTCAAGACGGGGTCGATGGCCATGTTGTTTCCATCATGGGGGGGTGCACGGCACGCGCGCCATCGTCGCGTGGTCCTGCATTCTGGTAGGAAGAGGCTTACACACCGGGCACCTCGCGGACGTCGATCGCCGCCCGCCCCGGTATGAGGCGCAGGTAGATCGGCAGATTCGTGATCTGCACGTGTCGGTCAGCCGGTATGTCGCAGGGATGTCCGTCCCACTCGCGGCACTCGTCGACGGCGCCGTCGATGACGACCGTGGACTGCGTGCGCGCGTCCTTCGGATATTGCATATCCGCCGGGCTTTTTGCGATTCCGTCGGGTGCGAACTCCGCGGTCCAGAGCACCAGCCACGTTCGCGTGCTTTCGCGGAACAACAGCGCGCGGGCAAGCGAGCGTTGCGCAAACCGAACCGCGGTCGAGAATTCAGTGCCGCGCAGCACGCCGGCGGCCTGCGCATACGCGCTGTAGGACATTTTCGGCGTGAGGTCCTGGCGCACGAGGCCGAAATTGTGCTCGCGATTGTTCGGGTCGCTGCCGTCGTCCTCGAAATCATAGACGAACAGGCTGCGCAGGTCGGGGATCACGGCCGTCGCCGTCGGCGCGCAGCCCCGATCGATGATCGCCGAGGCAACCCCGCTCGCGCGCGTGCAGGCCGACGGCTCGCTGGCATCGAGCAGCGAGCGGCTCACGTAAGCGGCCTGCTTCTCCTCGCTGACGCCTTGCCGCCCGTCGTGAGCCGTCGACCAGCCGATCTCCGTGAAATTCGATCCGCGCACGAGTTTGAACAGGTGGCTGATGTAGTCCGTCCAGAAACTCACGAACGCGATATTGACGATCGATTGCTGCGTGACGGGGTTGATCAGCCGCGAGTTGGCGGCGAAATATCCCACGTCCGGATTGGTCATGTAGGGATGCACGCTGTCGCCCGTACAACAGTCGGCGCCGATGGTCTTGAAGACGCTTTCCTCGTAAAACGGATCCGCGCCGCCGCCCGCACCGGCGCCGCCGCCTTGCAGGATCGCGGCCTCGGGCACCGCACGCTGCAGCGCCTGAGCGGTCGCGCGCGCGAGTGGCGCATAAGTCGAGGCGGCATCGATCGCATTCGACTCGTTCCAGATTTCCGAGCCGTAGAGCGCAGGGCCGAATTCCTGCGCGACGAACGCGCAGTAGCGGGCGAAGGCCGCGATGCCTGCGGCGCTCGTGGGGAAGCGGTTGCCGTCGTAGAGCGGATTCGTGTAGGCGCAATCGTGCAGGATGCGGATTCCGGACTGCAGCAGCATCGCGCGCGCATGGGTGATGCCGCCGCTCGGTTGGGTGGGGGCGATGAGCCGGCCGGCGCGAGACTCGACTGCACTCCAGGTCCACTGGTCGCGAATCAGATCGACATGGGCGAGTCGCAGCAGCGCGTAGGCGCGATCCGGAATGTCGCGCTGGGCAAAATGTGTATTCACACCGAACAGCGGCGCGGCTGCGCCCCGGTTCAGTGCCGGCGCGATCACGCTGACGCCGAGCGTCGCGAGCGCAGAGTCGCTCCCTGGATCGCGCACGGTCAGCCGATAGAAACCGGCGATCGCAAACGGGGTCGCTGGTAAGACGATGGAGGCATCCCCCGCAACGTCGTGGCGCCACACCGTCTGCGTCGTACCGTCGCGCAAGACGCGTTGTGCCTCCACTTGCAGCGTCGCCGGAGTGGGCGACGCGCTGATTTCGAGACGGCCCGGCGTGCCGCCTTCCGTCCAGACGCTGGGCTCGATATGCGCCGCACGGTGTGCGGCCGCGTCGTTCGCAGCCGCGCCGGCCGGCGCCGCGAACCCGATGCCGACGATCGCAATCGCGGCGATCGCGAATCCGACGATCGCGAATCCGAAGCTCGAACGCGCGGCGCTCATGAGACTGCCTCGGTCTGCGGCGGCGGCTCGTACGCCTCGCCGCCGCCGTTCGGTGTCCCGCCTGCGCCCACCGCCGCGATCCGCAGGGCGAGGAAATAACTCAGGACCACGAACGACGTATTCGAAAGTGGCGAAACGTTGCTGGTGAGTATGAATACGAGGACGAGGCCCCACAAGCCGATACCGAGCGCCGAGAGTTGCCACAGATAGAGGCCGAGACCGACGATGCCGGCCGAGAAAATCAGGGCCGCGAAGCTCGGCATCTCGACGCAGTTCAGATACGACTCGACGTTGACGCAGAGCTGAAAGGAGCGGAACTGCTCCAGGGGCTTGGGCGAGGCGTGGTTGCCGACGGCCAGGTTGGCGAAGTCCATGTCGTGGAAAAGCGCCGCATACGGATAGAGCCGCTGCGTGAACGTGGCCGAGATCCGCCCCTGCATCAAGGGGGTGTCCACGGCGAGATAATAGACCAGGCAGAACGCGAGCAGCAGCGGTACGAACAGCGCCACCGGCGTTCGCCGATCTTTTGCGCCGAGCACGGTTGCCGCCCAGCCGAGGAGCAAGAAGGCCGTCGATTTCGAGAGCGACAGCAAGATGCCCAGCCATAGCATGACGCCGACGCGTTGCCGGTTCGCGACGCGCAGCAGCACGACGACCGCGAGCAGGGCCGCGAAGAAGCCGCCCTCGCGCGACAGGCCGGAGAATCGGGGCAGGTCGAAGCCGGGAATGATCGAATAAAAGTTCGTGAAGGAGCGTGTCGCATACGCACCCCAGACGACATCGGCGATGTTCTTGGGTCCCACGAGCATCGCCGCCGCCGGTCCCAGTGACCAGTAAACGCCGGCCTGTACCAGGGCGACGACGACGTTGAACCCCGTCCAGACATAGAGGTAGAAGATCTGCTTCTCGTAAGCGAAGCACAGATAGGCGAGCGGCCAGAGCAACAGCGCCCAGCGCAGCGCGAGTTCCGGTGCGACCAGCAGAAACCACAACAGCAACGCGCCCGTGGCGAGCCACAGTTGGCCCGGGAGGCGTTGCATCCCGTCGCTCACATAGCGCAGGAAGGCGGGGTCGAGCAGCGGCACGAACCAAAACAAATAAATGGTTTTCTCGCTGACATAAGGGGAGAGCACGGGCGAAGTGAACAAGAGAAAAAAGGCGTGGCTGAGCACGCGCGACCAGACACCGGCCAGCGTGAGCGGCCGGGCGATCGAGCCTCTCTCGGTTTCGAAATCGAGCGCCCAGTCGGTGTCGGGTCTCATAGCGTGATCTTGATCGAGGCCAGGGTCAGTCGATCGTCATAGGTATACGAGCTATCGTTGGACTCGCGCTCCTCGAGACGGAAGGATAGATCGACCTCCAACCAGTCGCGCGGTACGTAGGCGACCGCAACGCGCTGATCCCGGATGTGGTCGCGACGCTGGAAGTAATCTTCCCCGGTGCCTACGGCCAACTGGTTCGATCCGGGCAGATACGTTTGATGGTCCCAGGTGCCGAGCAGGGAGAACGTAAAGGCCTGCGTGGCTTGCCAGCTGATGCTCGCGCTCTCTCCCTCATCGACGAAATACTCGGACGCGGCCGAGACGTAGGCCGCCAAATCGCGCGATGCACCGAGGGCGATCGTCGTCTTCTCGCCGGGCAACCATTTGAACGAGGCATGCCAGATCTCTCCGGAGTAAGGACTCAGCGTCGGATCTGCGTAGGACTGGCGCAGGTAGCCGCCGTTTGCGGACAGCACGGTCTTGTCGCTCGGCAGGTATTGCAACAACAGCAATTCGGTCGAGTCGTGAAAGTCCCCCTGCACCGCGCCCGGGCTCGCCGTCTCGTTCGGAAACGAAGCGCGTGCATAGCGATACTGCAGTTCCACGGTGTTCTGGGCCGCCGTCGCCAATTGCACGCCCATGGCGCCCGAGGTCACATGCGAATCCTGATCGGCGGCCGAGTCCAAAGTATGCGCCGTATCGGCATTCTGGATCTGCGCCGTCAGTGCCCATACGGGACCCACTTGATAGCGTCCAGAAGCGAGAAACGACGTCGTGTCGAGCAGATCGCGTTGGAAAGTCCGGGTCGTCGCGAAATTGATGATGGCGCGCGAATAGTCGGCGCTCAGCTGACCCGACCACTTCGAGGCGATGCCCCAGTTCCAGACCAGGCTGGCATTGCCCGAGGTATTGTCCAGCTCCGTGTTTTGCGCATAGTTGTCGCGGTTGACGCGAAAGTCGAAGGAGAAATTCTGCAGATCGCTGACGAGGCGCTCGGTCGCGCCCGCGGATACCTCGTTGATGTGGTCGGAACGGCTGTAGTCGCCGAGATCGGCCGTCGCCGAGATGTAGCCGTTCGGCAGGCGGAACAGGTTGTCGTCGTAGGTCAATTGTTCCGCCGCAAAGTAGCTGAACCCCGGGTCGATTTCCTCGGGCTGCGGCGCCTCCGGGATGTCGACGAATGCCTGGGCCCGCACGGTCGATGTCGATCCTGCAGCGAGCACGAGGCCTAGCGCCAACGCGGCGACCCGCCTCATGCGCCGAGCGGGCCGCCGCTCATGCCGCGGCCGCCGGAAAATGATGAGCGAAGACCTGCTCGAAGCGCTCGGCGGCTGATCCCCAGCTGAAGCGGCGCGCGCGCAGATGTCCGGCTTCGCGCATTTCCGCGCGCAACGCGGCCGAGCCGATCACGCGCCGGATTTGCTGCGCGATCTGCGCCGGATCGACGGGATCGAAATAGACGGCCGCGTCGCCGCAGACCTCGGGCAGGGAAGCCCGGCGCGAGACGATGACCGGGCAGCCGCAATGCATCGCCTCGAGCGGCGGCAAGCCGAAGCCTTCGTACAACGACGGAAACACGAAACACTGCGCGTTCTCGTAGAGCGCCCGCAATTCCCCGTTGCTGACCCGGCCGGTACCGAGCACGCCGTCGATCACGGCTGCCCGGCCATTGAACACGCGCGCATTCGCGCCGCCGGCGGCGACGACGGCGACGTCGAGATCGCGCAGCAGCGCCGCGGCTTTGACGACTGCAGCGAGATTCTTCGTGGGACTCAAGCTGCCGACGGTCAGGACGTAGCGTCGGCCGGCGAGTCCGAGCCGCTCGAGGACACCCAGGTCGGCCGCTTCGCGCAGCACGTGTTCGCCGCTTTCGTGGATCACGGCGATCTCCTGCTTGACCCGGCCGAAACAGCGCCGGATTTCTGCAGCCGAAAATTCCGACACCGTGGCCACGACTGCGGCCCTGCGCACGAGCTGCTGCGTGATCCAGCGATACCAGCTGCGATAGGCGAACGAATACGAGGACGGCATTGCGACGACAGCGGCATCGTGCACCACGACGATCTGGCGACGGCACGCGATCGGCGCACTGTTGCAAAGATTCACGAGCACGCTGCCCCGGCTCATGCCGGGCAGTTGCAATTGCTCCCACGCGTGCCCCTGGAGGCTGCCGTCGACCGTGCCGCCGACACCGATACCGAGGCGCTGCGCGAGGCCGCCGGCACTTGCCTCGCCGCTCTGCGAGGGCAGCGCCAGCGTCGCGCTGCGTGCGCGATCATGGGTCGGCAACCAAGCGCGCAGCAACTCGACCGCGAAGCGTTCGACGCCCGTCGTCGGCCGGGTCATGAAGCGTCCGTTGATCGTGATGGGCGGTGGCAGCACGAAGCCCTCGCCCGTCAACCGTTGATGACGGTGCCGACGAGTATCGCGCCGGTCGGCAGCAGCTGGCGTTTGACCCGCTCCACGTCCTCGATCCGCGTCTTATCGCGGCGCGTGATCAGCAACGATCCGGCTGCCAGGGCGCTGACCATGAGCGCATCGGAATAGTCGAGCAGCGGGGACGCATCGATGAGGATCACGTCGAAGCTGGCCGGCGCGGTTTCGATCAAATAAGAGAACGTCGGCCGGCTCAACAACTCCTGCGGATTCGGCGGCGGCGGCCCCGCACACAGCACGCTCAGGTGCTCGAACGGCGCCACCGTCGAGAGTTCGGCACCGGGCGCGCTGCGCCCGGTCAGCACGTTCGACAGTCCGCCGGTGTTCTTGAGCCCGAAGAGCTCGTGCTGCCGCGGCGCACGCAGGTTGGCATCGATCAACAGCGTACGCTTGCCGAGTTGCGCGAAGCTGACCGCGAGATTCGCGGCGATCGTGCTCGCACCGGCGTTGCGCCGCGGGCCCACGACCGCGAGTGTCTTGCGCCGGTCTTTGAACCAGCGCAGGTTCAGCTGGCTGCGCAGCGAGCGAAACACCTCGGACTGGCCGTCGAACGGTCGGTGCGCGGTCACGACGCGCGGGCTTATCGAAGAGCCACCGACCTCGACGTAGGGGTAGGCATATTGAATCGCGAGGGCCCGCCGCAGGTCGTCGTCGCTGAGCAAGCCGAGACCGACGGCGGCCTGGCCGAAGGGAAGGCCCAGTTCGCGCTGATTCACGACGATTCTGGCGATGTCCTGCTCGGCGATCTTGCCCATCTCGACGAGTTGCTGGCCGAGTCGTTCGGCCGATGCATCTGCGTAGGCGCCGAGGTGGGCCGCGTCCGGCGTGGGGTCGGGCTTCGCTTTGAGGGTCTTCATGTGAGTCTCGGGCGTCCCGGACCGGCCGGTGCGAAGTTCAGCCGCGGGATCTCGGCGAGCACGATCAGGCCCGTAGCCTCCGAGATGCTGTCGCGCGAGCGCACGCGGCGGTCGGCGATCTCGACCACGACGCAAATTCCTGCCGCAAGAATCGCGCCGAAGAAGAACGCGATCACGGTGTAGAGCAGGATTCGCGGTCGCGCCGGCTCGAACGGCGGCACGGCATGATTGAGGATCGCGACCGTGCTTTGATCGAGCTGGCTCGCGAGCCGGATCTGGCTCGCCCGCTGCAAACCCGCGTCGTAGGCTTTTTGGGCGCTGTCGACCTCGCTGTTCAGCACGAACAGCGCGTCATGTTTGCGCTGTTCGTCGAGCAGCGTGTTCCGCTGCGAGTCGAGCGCCTCCTGCAACTGGTCGACGTCATGCTGGCGCATCTGGGCGGTTTGCTCGATGCCGTCACGGATGGCGCCGACCTCGGTCGCGATCTTCGACTGCAGCGAGCGGACCGTCGCTTGAGCGGCGAGATACTGCGGGTGATTGCGGTCGTAGCGTGCGGCAACGTCGGCGAACGTGCTCTCGGCGCGCGCGAGGTCCGTCTTCAAGGTCTGCAACAGCGGGTTCTGCAGCACGTCGGGGAGGCCCTCGAGCTGGCCCGTGGCGACCGCATGATTCATCTGCTGCAGGCGTGTGCGTGCGTCGTACAGCGCTTGCTGCGCGGTCACGAGTTCCGTCGAGATCTCCGCGAGCTTGGCGTTGCCGACGTCGATGTGGTTGGTAACGGTGGCCCGATCCGCCGATCCCAGCACGTTCATCTTGCGCTGTTCCGCGGCGAAGCGGTTCTGTGCGGCCTCGACGCGCTGGCGGAGCTTCTCGGTCTCGGCGTCGTACCACTGCGACTGCCGCTTCGCGGGGTCGGCCTGCAGGTCGAGGCTGGTGTCGATGTAGGCGTCCGCATAGGCATTGCTGAATTGCGCGGCGACTGCGGGGTCGCGCGCCGGATATTCGATGTTGATCACGTTACTGCCGCTCGAAGGCCGCACCAGCACGGCGGCCGACAACTTGTCGGCGATCCAGTCCCGCAGCGAGCCGTTGCCGCCGGTCGCGCTCTTGAACTTCTCGACGTAGACGGGATTGTCGGCGAGCTTCAGCCGGTCGACGACCTTGAGCGCGACCGTGTGGCTTTCGATGACGTCGGTCTGCGTCGCGATGATCGTCGCCGTCAGCTGCCCGGGAACGTTGTTGCCCGAGATCGGATCGGTGGACTTGGTATCGATGACCAGCGAGGCCTGCGCGAGATAGGTCGGCGGCATGATCAAGGAAATCAGCAGCACGATCGCGATGACCTCACAAAGCACGGACAGGAACAAGCGTCGCTGCGCCTTCAAGATGACCCATAGTTGCATGAGACTCATGTGAACGGCCTCCTAGAACCAGCTTTCCTTGACCATCAAGACGTCGTCCGGCTGCACCAGATCCGCACCACGAACGCGCACCTTGTACTCCTTGCCGTCGGCCCCGTGCCGCTTGACGATGATGCCCCGCTCAGAGCCACGTCGCGTGAGTCCGCCGCCCGCGGAAATGGCCGCATCGACCGTCATCTCGCGGTCCAGGCGATAAACACCGGGCTTCTGCACCTCGCCGTAGATATAGAACTGCGGTGCCTTGGGCACGTTGATCGTATCGTCGGGATGCACGACGGGGTTTTGCGCCGCATCGCCGCTCATCATCTCGACGAGGTCGACCGGCACGCGCGTCCCGTCGGCGCGGATCAACGTTGCCTCATCGCCGGCGGTGGCCATGAGCACGCCGCCCGCATCCGCGAGCATGTTGAGCACGTGGCGCGTCCCGACCAGTGGATATTGTCCCGGCTTCGCGACCTCGCCCATGACGGCGACGCGCTGGCTTTGATAGTCCATCACCAGCACGGTGACCTGCGATTGCTTGATGAAGTGTCCGGAGGCGAGTTTGTCGCTGATACTGGTCTCGACCTCACGCGCGGATAGGCCGGCGACCGGCACAGCGCCTAGCAACGGAAACGTGATGTTTCCGCTTTGACTGACGCGCACGTCTCCGGTCAGATCGGGATAACCGAACACGGTAATGTGCAGGAGATCGCCGGCGCCGACGCGATAGTCGTCGGGAGCGGTCGCTCGCGCTTCGGACTTTTGTGCTTCGGAAAGAGGCGGCAAGGTCAGCGCAAACGACAGAAAGAAAAAAGCGAAGGCGCGAGGCGGAAAAAAACTTTTGAAAAACTGCATCGAGCCTGAGGCCATGGAGCGTTTCCAACATGCATGCGACGAACACCAAGCCATAGTAATAACGGAACTTATGCGAATAGCAAGACACAATCCGCAAAACTGTTCGTGTTGTAAAACGTCATCTAAGACCTTGTAAATTGACGTCGATTATTTGTAAGTTTTGCAAGCGACGACGCCCGCCGCGAAGAGGAGATGGCCCGCTTTCGCAGGTGCCCATTGCACCTCGATCATCCGGATGCTGTACTCGAGCTACCGTGAAGATGCCAGCGCCGAGCCGCTCGAATCTGTTGATGATGACACACGAATTCCCGCCGTTTCCCGGCGGCGTCGCGCGCTACTGCGCGAGCCTCGCAGCCGCGGCGCGCCGCGCCGGTCACAGTGTCACGGTCGTCGCGCCCGAACACCGCTCGCAGTCGACCGCCGACTGCGACACGAGCGGCATCGAGATACTGCGGCTCCCCGTCGACGTGTTCGAGATGCGCGAACTCGCCGTTCTACAGCGGCTCGTCGAACCGATCCTGCGACGGCAACGCTGGGACATCGTGCACCTCGCCGACTGGCCGATGATCCTCGCAGTGCGCACGCCGCAATCCGAGTTCGCGCGCCGCATCGCGTCCCTGCACGGCAGCGACATCGCGGTGTTGCGCCATTCGTGGCGGGCGCGCCTCGCCGGCGCGGCACGCCGTATGCGCGGCTTCGAACGCTACGTCTGCAACAGTCGCTTCACGGCGACTCTGTTGGAGCGCGCGTTTCCGCGCATTCCGCGTGGCGCGATTGCGGTCGCGCCGCTCGGCGTCGATGCGCGCTGGTTCGAAGCGCCATCGCCCGAGGCGCTGCAGTCTCTGCGCCAGCGCATCGGCTGGGAGGCCGACGCCCGCGTGGTACTCACCGTCGCGCGCATCGATGCGCGCAAAGGCCATCGCCAAACGATCGCCGCGCTCGCGCGCTTGCCGGAAGCTTTGCGGCGCCGGACACGGTACCTGTGTATCGGCTACGCTCCCGATACACAGCGGGCGGAGTCGTTGGCACGGTCGGCGCGTGAGGCCGGCGTAAGCCTGTTCATGACCGGTGCGCTGCCGTTCGCGGAGGTGCATGCGGCCTATGCGCTCGCGGACGTGTTCGCACTCACGGCAGAACCCACCAAGGATACGGTCGAGGGATTTGGGCTGGTGTTGCTCGAGGCGGCGGCCTCCGGTTTGCCGAGCGTGGTCACCGATGTGCACGCGATCCCGGAGATCGTGATTGCCGGACGGACCGGTTGGGTCTGCGCGCCGGGTGATGTGCAGGCGCTCGCCGATGCCTTCGGCGCCGCGCTCGGTACGGCCCGTAGCACGCCCCTGCGGGCCGCCTGCGTCGAGCACGCGCGCGGCTTCAGTTGGGACGCCTGCGCAGCCCTGACCTACGGCCCCAATACCGCGATGAATTCGCGTGCTTGTCTTTCCGGCAAGAACAACTGACGTTGCCGCAGGCACGCGTCGCGCATTGCGGCCAGCACGCCCGGCTCGGCCGCGGCACGCGCCAGCAAGCCGCGTAACTCCTCGACGTCGGTCGGCTCGAACAGCCAGCCGGCACCCGTGCCCTCGACCATTTCCGGCAGACCCCCGCGGCGCGCGGCAATGACCGGCCGACCGAAGCCCATGGCCTCGTAGGCGACGACGCCCAGCGGTTCGTTCCAGATCGAAGGGATCACGACCAGATCGACCGAGCGATAAAATGCCTCGGGCTTGACGAAGCCGAGGTATTCGATCTGCGGCAGCGGATAGCGCCGCTGCAGTTCCTCGCGGTAGGCGGCATCGGGCGCCTTGCCGGCGATGCGCAGCTGCCAAGATTCCGGCGGCAGGCGCGCGACCGCGGCCAACAGAACTTCGATGCCTTTGGCGGCTTCGATTCGTCCGATGTAGCCGATGCGCAGCGGCCGCGCCTCGCCGGCATCGGCGGCCTCGGGCGGCGGCCGGTCCCATTTGCGTGCGTTGTAAATCACCGCGTGCTGCGCATTCGCGAAGAAACCTTTTTGCACGTGCTTGTCGAGCACGTAACGGCTGACCCCGATGGCGACGTCGACGAGCCCGCTTTTTCTGCGCTTGGGCAGTGAAAAAGCGCCGCAGCTCGCGCACTTGCCGTCACAATTATGGCCGTTCTTGAACATGGTGACGCGCGGGCACAGCAGATAGTAGTCGTGCAGCGTATGCAGCAGGCGAATGCCGCGCGCGTGCACGACGTCCCAGACGGCGATGCTGAAGCCGCCCAAGTTGTGTGTCGAGACGACGTCGGGGGCAAAGCGGTCGATGATCTGCGCCACTCGTTCGCCCATGATGCGGTTGTAGACGTCGCCGAGGTGCCATTGCAGCCGTGCCAGCGTCGACTTGCGGCGGTGGAACGGGCCATGCCGGCGATTTGCGACGAGGCGTCGCACGGTCACGCCGCCCACGCTGTCGGTGGACTCCGCGCCGTCGACCGCGAGACAGACGACCTCGACCGCGTGGCCCAGGCGCAGCAGCTCCTCGGCGAGCGTCTGCAAGGTCAGCTCGGCGCCGCCGACGACGTGCGGGGCATACAGATTCGAGACGAACAACACCCTCTTCACGATGACTGCCCGGCACGCACACGCAGGACCTGCAAAGCGATCGCAAGTCCCGCCATCAGGCACAGTTGCGAGAGGTAGCTCGCGGCAACGGCGCCGCGCCAGTCGAAGCGTGGAATCAACATGATGCACAGCACGCAGGTCAAGCCAGCCGCAGCGACCTGCAGCATGGCGGCACACTTTTGATGGCCGCTGCCGGCGAGTGCGTCGCCGAGCAGGGACTGGGCCGCGAGCAGCACCGGCAGGCCCGCGAAGCAACGCAGGATCGTGGTGCTCTCGGCGTACTGAGCGCCCGTGACCCAGGTGATCAGGGGGGCCGCGACGTAGAAGCCCAACCCCAGCAGCAGCGCCATCGGAATCACGGCACGCGCGAGACGCCAGGCCACTTGCAGCGTGCCGCTGACGCCGGCTTCGCCGGCGCGGAAATAGCGAGCCTGCGAGGCGGTCGACAAGGCTTTGATCGGGACGAGCGCCATCTGCACGACTCGGAAGGCGACCGTGTACATGCCGACCGACTGGGCCGCGCCGTAGCGCGCGAGGAACACTTTGTCCGCATCCGTATAGAAACCCTTGGCCGACAGGCCGATCGCAAACGGGATGCCTTGCGAGAATTCGCTGCGCGCGAGTCGCGCATCGAAGCGCGGTGCGCCGACCCGGCCCGCGGTCGTGCGCACGATCCAGGCGGCGACCAAGCCGTTGCTGGCCATCGCCCACCATACCCAGATCGACGCCCGATGCTCGCCGAACGCCATGAACAAAACCACGGCCGCGAGCTTCGCAAAACTTTGCGCGACCAGGAAGATGCTGGTCCAATGCAGCCGTTCATTGCTCACGAAGACCTGCCAGCAGATGTCGATCATTTTCGAAAAGATCAACTCGGACAGGCAGAACACCAGCATGATCAGCGTCGAGCCGCGCGCGCCCAAAAAGGGCGTGACGCCCAGGGTCGCAAGCGTCGTCAGCAGGCTGCCAGTGACCACGGCATTGAGGAGTGCGTTGCCGAAATATAGTTGCAGCAGTCCGGGATTGCGCGATGCCCGCATGATCATGACGTTGGCCGCGCCCATGCCGGAGAATGGCGTGAGCACCGACGCGACCGATGCGACCGCGGCGATCTTGCCGAACTCGAGCGGGCCGAGCACACGCGCCAGCAGCAAGAACTGGACCGCCTGCGAGAGGGTGACCAGCATGTTGCCCGTGAGCACGTGTGAGAAGCCGCGCACGCCGCGACGCTGTAAGAAGCTGCGCGCCTGATTCAGCATTCCTTCCCACAATGACGGCGCAAGCGGTTCATGCATGCTGAAAGTATGCCATCGACACTCGCTTCGTATGCAAGGCTTGCATGCAAGACTCGGCCGCCGCGTGAAAAAATTACAAAACCTGCCATCGCACATGCGCAATTGACGGCGTCTTGCGCAGGCACCGAGACGCGCGCGCTTCGTCGGTCCATCGTGCAGCGTGTTTTTCGGCATACGCACGATTTTTTTTCGGCATAATCGCTCCTGCATGTCCGCCACGGCGTTCACTACGTTTGCGACGAGCTCCGCTGATCCCTTGAGCTCACAACAAGTCGCGCGCTTCCGCGAGTCGGGGTTTCTCGTCATCGATGCGCCGCGCATCGATGCCGGCGAGATCGCACACTGTCGCCGCATCCTCGAGCGGCTCATGCGGCAGCAGGCGGGACGCGAGCAGGGCCGATACATCGAACTCGGCGGCAAGGACCCGTCGCCGCAGATTCTGAGCCCATCTTTTTATGCGCGCGAATTGCGGCAGCTGTCCTGTCGCCCGATGCTGCTGGCCCTCGCTCGGCAATTGTTGGGCGCGGATGCATGCTTTGCCGGCGATCACGCGGTGCTCAAACCCGCCGGTCTCGGCGCGGCGACGCCCTGGCACCAGGACGAGGCATTCCGCGACCCCGATTTCGATTACGAGGAGATCAGCGTTTGGATCGCCTTGAATGACGTGTCGATCGACGGCAGTCCCATGGCCTACGTTCCCGGCTCGCACCGCTGCGAGGTGCTGCCGCACCGGGTCCGTCAGGATGATGGCGGCGGCCAGACGATCGAGTGCTGTGCCGGGTTCGATCCGGCCACCGCAGCCGTCTGCCCCATACCGGCCGGCGCGATGATCGTGCATCACGTGCGTACCGTGCATGGCGCGCCCGCAAACCGCAGCCTCACGCCGCGCTGTGCCTACATTCTGAGTTACCTGCGCCCGCCGACGCCGCGGGCGGCGAAGCGCGAGTTTCCCTGGCTCGAGCAATTGCGCCGGCCGAACCGCAAGCGGCGCAAGCGCTTCTTGCTGCGCGGCGGCGTGTTCATTGAGGTGCTGCGCATCCTGCGTTCCGACCGCTATGCAGACCGCCATTTCCTCGCCGGATTTCTACGCCGCCGACTCAAGTCCTTGATGGCTTGGTGGCGGCGCCACTAGCATGAGTGTAGGTGTACGGCAGCTTCACGGCAGCGGCATGTCGTGAGCGAGTCCGAGGCGCCCGCTCTCGCCGAGGCGAATGGCACGGCGGACCAGCGCATAGCGCTCGCGGCTGTCGTAGCGCCAGGCAAAGAAGCGCAACATCGCCAGGAATACACCGCGGTTGAGCAGGTAGAGCAGCCGGTTGCGTCGCCAGAATTTCGCGTCGAAGTAGGCCTGGTTGCGCGAGGAATAAAATACCCGAAGATCGCTGCCGGTTTTCAACCAAAGCTCGAAGGAAGTATGCGTCTTGCGCTTCGCGTTCCATGACGGCTCGAGCTCATGCAAGCGTGCGTCGGTCAGCAGCCGGATGTGGCCGCCCGCGCTCGTGATGCGATAGCTGAACTCCGTATCGTCGGCGTACAACACGAACTCGGCGTTCGGAGTGCCGATGGTCGCGAGCAGATCACTGTGAAAGAAGAGTCCGCTGTACGGCGCATAGGGCAGCACGACTTGGCTCGGAATCCCGACCCGGTTCGACGGATGGCCCCAGGGCAAACGTCGCCAGATCTTGTAGGGAATGTCGGCGACATGGAAGCCGAAAAAACTCGACTGCGTCGGGTAGCAGCGGCGGATCGCTACCCCGTCTGCGATGTCGGATTGATGTTCGGGGCGGAAGGCAAGGAATGCGCACAAACCGCGCTCCGCAACCGGGAGTGCCTCGGCCGCGCGCAGCAAGGTTTCGAGTGCCGCCGCCTCCGGAGCGTTGTCGTCGTCCAGCAACCAGATCCATCCCGTTGAGTGCCGGCCCAGCAGTTCGAGGCCGGATTTGAAACCGTGGGCCGAGCCTTTATTGGTCGCGTGACGGTAGATGCGCGCCTTACGGAATCCCGCCGCTGCGGCGAGCGGTGCGATCGGATGATGCGCGCCGTTGTCGACGACGATGATCTCGCCGACTTGGGGACAGCGCTCGACGTGCTCGAGCATTTGTCGCAGCAAGGGCCAACGGTCACCATAGGTCACGGTGACCACGCAAATCGGCTGCCCTCCCATGGGCTTGCGCGGGCACTCACCCAAGCCGCAGCCGTGTTCGTCTGCCATCCTGCATCCACAAACCTCCGCGCTGAGCGTGCATCAGACCCGGTTTCGCGGGCAGGGAAAACGCGGCGGAGCCTCGGAACCGTGTCGGCATTCTCCGACAGCCGCTCCGGTAATCCATACAGTGTTTAGCCATCGCGACTACTGGATTTACCGGGTTGCAGACCGCGCGTAAGCTTGTGCCCATGGTTCGCAGCGTACTCGGTCGACAACGATTCAAGGCACGGGGCGTGGCGTCCAATCGCGCCGGGCGCTTCGACGCCACGCAAGTCGAGCGGGCCGTCGACGACTGGTACACGGAGGAGGCGCCGCAGCGCATCGAGGAAACGGTCATTGCCGACCGTGCACGCAGTCTGATCACGACCAATGACTCGCCGGACGTCGGCTTCGAGGCGTCGATCAACCCTTACCGCGGCTGCAGCCACGGCTGCATCTACTGCTTCGCTCGGCCGAGCCATGCCTATCTCGGCCTCTCGCCGGGCTTGGATTTCGAAACGAAGCTGTTTTACAAGGAGCATGCGGCCGAATTACTCGAAGCGGAACTCGCGCGGCCCGGCTACGAGCCGAAGCCCATCGCGCTCGGCATCAATACCGATGCCTACCAGCCGCTGGAGAAGCGTCTGGCGCTGACGCGCAGCCTGCTCGCCGTGCTGGCCCGCTATCGGCATCCGGTGAGTCTGATCACCAAGAGCGCCTTGATCCTGCGCGACTTAGGATTGCTCGCCGATCTCGCCCGCGACCATCTCGTCTCGGTGATGCTCAGCATCACGTCTTTGACCGACTCGATCAAGCGCTCGCTCGAGCCCCGTACGGCCTCGCCCGAAGCGCGTCTGCGCGTGGTGCGCGAACTCGCGGCCGCCGGAATTCCCGTCGGAGTCATGGTCGCTCCCGTGATTCCCGCGATCACCGATCACGAGATCGAGGACATCCTCGCCGCCGGGCGCGACGCGGGCGCAAGCTGCGCCGGTTACGTGCTGCTGCGCTTGCCGCACGAAGTCAAAGACCTGTTCCGAGACTGGCTGGCGGAGTTCTACCCGGATCGCGCCAAACACGTGATGTCTTTGGTGCAGCAGGCGCATGGCGGCAAGGACTATGACTCGCGTTTCGGGCATCGCATGCGCGGCAGCGGGCCTTATGCGGATCTGCTGCATCGGCGCTTTCGCCTCGCCGCACGCAAGCTTGGGTTTGAATCGGCCGATGATCGGCACCGGCTCAATACATCCGCGTTCCGTCCGCCCATACCGACGGGCGGCCAATTCACGCTGGGCTTCTGAGTCTGGGATGCCGCTGCCTGCCCCATCGCCGAGTCCGGCCGACCCGCTCGGCGCCTTTCACCCCGCGGTCGCGGCCTGGTTCCGGCGCAGCTTCGACGCCCCGACGCTCGCGCAGTCGCGCGCCTGGGAAGCCCTGTATGGCGCGCGCCACGTCCTGGTTGCCGCGCCGACGGGCTCCGGCAAGACCTTCGCCGCGTTTCTCGCCGCGATCGACGCCCTCGTGCGGGAGGGCCTCGAGCACGGGCTGCCCGATGCAACGCGTGTCCTGTACGTGTCGCCTCTGAAGGCGCTGTCGAACGACATCCAGCGCAATCTCGAGGGGCCGCTCAAGGGTATCCGTGACGAACTGCGTGCCGCGGGCCTGCCCGACGTGGAGATCCGCGCGCTCGTGCGCTCGGGCGATACCTCGACGGCGGAGCGCGCCAGCATGCGTCGCCGTTCGCCGCACATCGTCGTGACGACACCCGAATCGCTCTATATCCTGATGACCTCGGAATCCGGCCGGCGCATGCTGGCCACGGTCCGAACCGTGATCGTCGATGAGATCCACGCGATCGCCGGCAACAAGCGCGGCGTGCATCTCGCGCTCACGCTCGAGCGGCTCGAAGCGCTGCTGAGTCTGCCGCTGCGGCGCATCGGCTTGTCGGCGACGCAAAAGCCGCTCGAGAACATTGCGCAGTTCCTGCTTGGGCACGGGCCCGGGGCCGCGCCCGGCTGCACGATCGTCGACCAGGGCCATTTGCGCAGTCTCGATCTTGCCTTGGAACTACCGTCCGCGCCGTTGGCGCCGGTGATGTCCGGCGAAGTCTGGACCGAGATCTACGACCGGCTGGCCAGCTTGAGCGAAGCGCATCGAACGACGATCGTCTTCGTCAACACGCGACGGCTGGTCGAGCGCGTTGCGCGACACTTGTCGGAGCGTCTCGGCGAGGCGGTCGTCGCGGCCCATCACGGCAGCTTGTCGAAGGAGCGCCGGCTCGACGCCGAGCAGCGCTTGAAGCGTGGCGAGCTCAAGGTGCTCGTCGCGACCGCCTCGCTGGAACTCGGCATCGATGTCGGCGAAGTCGATCTCGTCTGCCAAATCGGCTCGACCCGCTCGATCGGGGCGCTGCTGCAGCGGGTCGGACGTGCCGGTCATGCGGTGGGTGGAACCTCGAAGGGCCGCTTGTTCCCGCTGTCGCGCGACGAATTGGTCGAATCCGTGGCCCTGCTCGATGCCGTGCGCCGCGGCGAACTCGACCAGCTCGTGATTCCGGAGAATGCGCTCGACGTGCTCGCACAGCAGGTGGTCGCCGAGGTCGCGAGCGGCGAATGGCCGATCGACCGCCTGTACGCGTTGGTCCGCCGCGCTCATCCCTTTCGCAACTTGCCGGAGACGGACTTCGCAGCCTGCGTCGGAATGCTCGCCGACGGCTTCGCCACGCGCCACGGTCGGCGCGGCGCCGTACTGCACCGGGACACGATCAACGGCGTCGTCCGGCCGCGCAAAGGGGCGCGCCTCACGGCGCTGACCTCGGGCGGCGCGATTCCCGACAACGCCGATTATCGCGTCGTGCTCGAACCGGCGGCACTGTTGGTGGGCACCGTCAACGAAGACTTTGCCGTCGAGAGCCTGCAGGGCGACGTTTTTCAACTGGGTAACACCTCTTATCGGATATTGCGCGTCGAGCGCGGGACGGTCCGCGTCGCCGACGCGCACGGCGAAGCGCCGTCGATTCCGTTTTGGCTGGGCGAAGCGCCGGGTCGCAGCGCCGAGTTGTCGGCCGCCGTCGCACGCCTGCGAGCGCAGATCGAGCAGAGCCTCGGGCCGGCCGGCGAGCCCCTGGAGGAGAGCGCCGCCTATCGCTGGTTGCGTGAGACGCTTCGGCTCGACGTCCCCGCGGCGGAGCAATTGCTGCAATACCTCGGCGCGGGTCACGCGGCCCTGGGCGTCTTGCCGACCTTGGAGACGATCGTCTTCGAGCGCTTCTTCGACGAGTCCGGCGGTACGCAACTCGTGATCCATTCGGCCTATGGCAGCCGCATCAACCGCGCCTGGGGACTCGCACTGCGAAAACGTTTCTGCCGTAACTTCAACTTCGAACTGCAGGCCGCGGCGACCGAGGATCACATCGTGCTCTCCCTGACCCACGCGCACAGCTTCGACCTCGCCGAGGTCGCGCGCTACCTGCATTCGAGTTCCGTGCACGAGGTGCTCGTGCAGGCGCTATGCACGGCGCCGATGTTCGGCGTGCGCTGGCGTTGGGTTGCCGGCATCGCCCTGGCGCTGCCGCGGTCTCGCGGCGGCAAGAAGGTGCCACCGCAAATCGCGCGCATGAACGCCGAGGATTTGCTTGCCGCGATATTCCCCGATCAGCTCGCCTGCGCCGAGAATCGTGCCGGTGCCATCGAGATTCCGGAGCATCCGCTGGTCACGCAGACGATCCGCGATTGTCTCGACGAGGCCATGGACGAGCGTGGCCTGCAGACTTTGTTGCGTGGTCTCGAGTCCGGTGCGATTCGCGTCGTGACGCGGGACCTCACGCAGCCATCGCCGCTCGCACTCGAGGCGCTCACCGCCCGCCCTTACGCCTATCTCGACGATGCGCCGCTCGAGGAGCGGCGTACCCAGGCCGTGTTGGCCCGGACCTGGCTCGACCGGGCCACGGCCGCCGACCTCGGCCGCCTCGATGCCGAGGCAATCGCGCGCGTGCGCGCCGAGGCCTGGCCGGACGCGGGGACTGCCGACGAGCTGCACGATGCACTAACCTGGATGGGATTCATGACCGAGTCCGAGGCCGGGCGGCGCCCCGACTGGCCCGCGCTGCTCGCCGGTCTCGAGTCGGACGGGCGCGTGCTACGGGTCTCGGCCGGCGCCGGGCCGGCGCGGCTATGGATCGCCGCCGAGCGGCGCGCTTGGTTCGAGCCGAGCGTGCCGGCGACCGCAGCTGCCCTCGTCGAGATCTTGCGCGGGCGCCTCGAGGCCTTGGGTCCCGTGAGCGCCGCGGAGTTGGCGGCGCCGCTGCCCGTCTCGCCGGCCGCTGCCGCAGCGGCTCTCGCCGCGCTGCAGGCCGAGGGCTTTGTGATGCGCGGCGAGTTCACTGCGGCGGCCCTGCCGGAATGGTGCGAGCGCCGGTTGCTCGCGCGCATCCATCGCTATACGGTCAAACGCTTGCGCGCCGAGATCGAGCCCGTGCCGGCACGCGACTTCCTGCGCTTCTTGTTCGTCTGGCAGCGCGTGCAAGCAGGGGCCCGCTTGCAGGGCAGCGATGCGCTCGCGGCGGTGTTGACGCAACTCGAGGGCTTCGAAGCGCCGGCCGCCGCCTGGGAGACCGAGATCCTGCCGACGCGCGTCGCCGAGTACGAGCCGGAATGGCTCGACGAGCAGGGGCGTGCAGGCCGCACCGTCTGGACCCGCTTGGCCGCCCGTGGCGGCGACCCGGAGCGGGGCGCCGCACCGGTTCGGGCCACGCCGATCGTGCTGCTCGCGCGGCGCCAGGTTGCGCATTGGTCGTCGTTGACGAGTGCGCTCGAGCCCACGCATTTGAGTTCGCGCGCGCGCGCCGTGATCGAGGCGCTCCAGGTCCATGGAGCCTCGTTTTTCGAGGAGATCACCGAGCAGGCGCGGCTGTTGCCGGCCGAGGCCGAAGGCGCGCTCGCCGAACTCGTGGCCGTCGGCCTCGTGAACTCGGATGGCTTCGCCGGCCTGCGCGCGCTGCTCGTGCCGGGCGAGCAGCGCGCACACGCCGGCGGCGGGTCGCGGCGCAAGCGACGCCGCAGTCTGCTGCAAATGGCCGATGCAGGTCGTTGGGCCTTGGTGCGCAAGCCCGTCAGCAGCCCTGCAGCACCGCGTGAGGCCGTGGTCGAGACGGTCGTGCGCAGCTTGTTGCGCCGCTGGGGCGTGATCTTTTGGAAGTTGTTGGTGCGCGAAGCGGATTGGTTGCCGCCGTGGCGGGAACTGCTCAACTGCTGTCGACGCCTCGAAGCGCGCGGTGAGATCCGCGGCGGACGTTTCGTCGCCGGCTTTTCGGGCGAGCAATTCGCGCTGCCCGAAGCGATCGGCGCGATGCGCGACGTGCGTCGCCGCGAGGAGCAGCGCGACTACGTCGCGGTCTGCGCGGCCGATCCATTGAACCTGGTCGGCATCCTCACGCCGGGACCTCGGCTGGCCTCAGTGACGGCCAACCGGGTCTTGTTTCGCGATGGGATACCGGTTGCGACGCAGGCGGCCGGCGAGGTGCATTTCCTCGTGCCCGTGGCTCCCGAGGATGAGTGGGAACTGCGCACCCATCTCGTCCGGCGCCACATTCCCGCGGCGCTGGATGAGATTGCCTAGGCTCGATCGCCCCGGCTGGATCGTCTAGTGCCGACTCAGCGGGCCCAATGACCCTCGCGCAAGCGCCAGCCGCCGTTGACACGCACCCAGGTGTGCGGCACCCAGTGATAGCCGGGACGACCCGCGGCCCAATGACCGCCGACCCAGACATGCTGGCCGCCGACCCAGTTCCAATAACCGCCGATCCAAACATAACCCGGTTGCGGGGCTACGCCGATGACCTCGACCTGCGGCGGCGGGGGCGCGACGCCGACGTATCCGACGGTCACGACGGGCGCGGGTACGGCGACCGAGCCGCGTACGACGCAGCCGCCGAGCAAGGTCGTGCTGGCCACGGCTGCCAGGATCAGGGGTCTAATGATATGAGTATGTTGCATCTTCTTTATCCTGTGTTTGCTGGACCTTCCCGCCATATAACGGCCAAGCCGGGCCTCGGTTGACGCGGCGTAGCATACTGACTTCAGCCGAGAGTTACTCAAGCGAGTCCACGCCGACGTGATGCGGGACACACTGCCGTCGCGGGAAGCGGCATACTGCGCGCCGTTCGGCGCGCGCAATGAGAGGGGCTTCACATCTTGAGACAGAGACCCAATATCTTGATTTTAATGGCGGACCAGATGACCGCGCGCGCTTTGCCCGCCTACGGCAATCGGGTCGCCCTGACGCCGCACATCGATACCCTCGCGAGCCAGGGCGTCGTGTTCGAATCCTTCTATTGCAACAGTCCGCTCTGCGCGCCGTCGCGATTTTCGTTCCTCGCGGGGCGGCAGATCTCCGTGATCGGTGCCTACGACAATGCGGCCGAGTTCCCCGCCGAGGTGCCGACCTTCGCGCATTACCTCCGCCGGGCCGGCTATCAAACCGTGCTCAGCGGCAAGATGCACTACTGTGGACCGGATCAGCTGCATGGCTTCGAGGAGCGTCTGACGACGGACATCTACCCGGCCGACTTCGGTTGGACTCCCGATTGGAGCCGCTTCGCCGAGCGACCCAGTTGGTATCACAGCATGGAGTCCGTGACCCAGGCGGGTCCGTGCACGCGCACGAATCAAATCGACTTCGACGACGAGACGGTCTATCACGCGCGTCAGAAACTGTTCGACATGGCCCGCGCCGCCGACCGCCGCCCGTTCTGCATGGTCGTCTCGATGACGCACCCGCACGATCCGTATTCGATTCCGCAGCGCTATTGGGACCGCTACGCCGACGCCGCGGTCGACGCGCCGCGCGTTCCCGCATCTGCGGTGCCGCTCGATCCACATTCGCGCCGCCTGCGGCATGTGTCCGGACTCGATTTGTTGCCCGTCAATGCGCAGCAAACCCAGGCCGCACGACGTGCCTACTACGCGGCGATCTCGTACGTCGACGACCAGATCGGCACGCTGCTCGGGGCGCTCGCCGAGGCGCGTCATGCGGATGATACGATCGTGCTGCTGCTCGCCGATCACGGTGACATGCTGGGCGAGCGCGGTCTCTGGTACAAGATGAATTTTTTCGAGCCCGCTTGCCGGATTCCCTTGATCGTTCATGCACCGGGGCGCTTCGCCGCGCGGCGCGTGCCGGAGTCCGCATCGCTCGTCGACGTGCTGCCGACCTTGTGCGACCTGGCCGGCATCGGCACGGGCGAGTACGCGACGCCGCTCGACGGCGCGAGTCTCGTGCCGCAACTGTGCGGCGCGCCGGGTGGCGACACCGTGATCGGCGAATATTGCGCCGAGGGAGCGATCGCACCGCTCGTGATGATCAAGCGGGGACCGTGGAAATTCGTGCATACACCGGTCGACCCGGATCAGCTCTACGACTTGCACGCCGATCCCGACGAACTGCGCAACCTCGCCGTCGAACCCGCGCAGGCCGAACGCCTCGCAGCGTTGCGCGCCGAAGCAGCCGTTCGCTGGGACCTGCCGGCTTTGCACGCCGCCGTGCTCGCGAGCCAGCGCCGCCGCCACCTCGTCTACGCGGCCTTGCGTGCGGGGCGCCACACGTCCTGGGATTTTCAGCCCCGGCGCGATGCCAGCCGGGCTTACGTGCGCAACGATCAGGATCTCGGGGCCTTGGAGGCCATGGCCCGGTTCCCGCCGTTCGCGGGCTGACGGGCCGGTGCTAGTATCGCGGGTCCGACTCGTCACGACAGGATCTTCCCACTCATGATTCAAAAAGCGGCGGGCACCCACGCCGATGCGGCAGAGGCCACGCCCGACAGCGAGGCGGGGCTGAACGCCGCCCGCGAGGCGGTCATCGCGAATTCGGTCTGGATCCGCCCCCTGCAGGAGGAGATCGGCCGGGTCATCGTCGGCCAGCGGCATCTCATCGACAGCCTGTTGATTGCGCTGCTGACCAACGGCCACGTCCTGCTGGAAGGCGTGCCGGGCCTCGCCAAGACGCTCGCGCTGAAGACGCTCGCAAGCTGTCTCGCGGTCGAATTCAAGCGCCTGCAATTCACTCCCGACATGCTGCCGGCCGATATCGTCGGCACGATGATCTATAACCCCCAGGATGGTGCGTTTCGGACCAAACACGGACCGATCTTCAGCAATCTGGTGCTCGCCGATGAGATCAATCGTGCGCCCGCCAAGGTGCAGAGCGCGCTGCTCGAGGCGATGCAGGAACGGCAGGTCACGATCGGCGACGCAACCTACGCACTGCCCAACCCCTTCCTCGTGCTGGCGACCCAAAACCCGCTCGAGCAGGAAGGCACGTATCCCTTGCCCGAAGCGCAGATCGATCGCTTCATGATGAAGGTCATCGTCCAGTATCCGACTCGGGCCGAGGAACGCGCGATCCTGGACGCGATGGCGACCAGCGAGCCGGGCCTGACGCCGCGCGCGGTCGTGAGCGCAGCCCAGATTGTCGCGGCCCGCCATGTCGTGAATCGTCTGCATGTCGACGCCACGATCCGCGACTACATCGTCGATCTCGTGGTTGCGACCCGGCCGCCGACGCTGCCGTCCTTGAACCTGAACGGTTACATTCAGAACGGCGCATCGCCGCGCGCCACGATCGCGCTGACCCTCGCCGCGCGTGCCATGGCTTTCCTTCAGGGGCGGCATTTCGTCGTGCCCCAGGATGTCAAGGCGGTCGCCTACGACGTGCTCCGGCACCGCGTGTCCGTGACCTACGAGGCCGAGGCCGAGAATGTGACCGCCGAGAACGTGATCGAGAAGATCCTCGCGACCTTGCCCGTGCCTTGAGAGTGGCGACGGAGACCGACAAGTCGCGCCGGATCATGATGAGCGGCATGCGGCAATTGGAGATCCGCACGCGGCGCATGGTCAACGATGGTCTCGCCGGCGCCTATCATTCGGTCTTCAAGGGGCGCGGCATGGATTTCGACGAGGTGCGCGAATACAGTCCGGGCGACGAAGTGCGCACGATCGACTGGAACGTCACGGCGCGCGCGGGGCGCACCTTCGTCAAGAAATACGCCGAGGAGCGGGAACTGACGATTTTCCTCGTCGTCGACATCAGCGCCTCGGGCGATTTCGGCTCGGGGGAGATGCGCAAGCGCGATCTTGCCGCCGAACTCGCGGGCGTGCTGGCGTTCTCGGCTATCCGAAACAGCGACAAAGTGGGGCTGCTGCTATACACCGACCGGATCGAGCGTTTCCTGCCGCCCAAGAAGGGCCGCCGACAAGTCTTGCGCGTCGTGCGCGATGTGCTGTTTCACGAGCCCGCCGGCGTGGGCACCGACAGCGTCATGGCCTTGGATGCGGTCAACCAGGTGTTGCCGCGTCGCGCCGTGGTGTTCCTGATTTCCGATTTCGAGGCACAGGGCGATCCTCAGCTGGTGCGTGCGAGCCTGCGGCGCGCGATGCGGCAGACGAATCGCCGCCACGATCTGATCGCCGTGCAGGTCGAGGATCCACGCGAAAGCGAACTGCCCGACGTCGGGATCGTCGCGCTCGAAGATGCGGAGAGCGGCGAGATCGTCGAACTCGACACCGGCAACGCAGCCGTGCGCGAACGGTTTGCCGCCGAGGCCGCCCTGCGCAAGCGGCGCCTGGTCGCCGATTTTCGCGCCGAAGGGGTCGATAGTCTGCAGCTGCGCACGGGCACGCCCTACCTGCCTGCGCTGCAGCGGCTGTTCAAGAGCCGCGCGCAACGGCGCACGCAGCGGCCGGCCGGACCGTCTCGCGCATGAACGCTGCGGGCGATCGTTCCAGGCTCGCGATCGCAGCCGGCCTGCTCGGCGCCGTGTTCGTTGCCGCGACAGCGGCGGCGAGCGAAGACGGCGCATCAGTCGCAGACATCCGCGACATCCGCCTGCCGGGAGGCAGCGGCTCGAACGCGCGCCTGATCGCGCTCGTGATCGGCTTGGGGCTCGCGGCGCTGGTCGGGATCGGTTATCTCATCCGGCGCCGCCGCCCAAGGGCGGCGCGCTCCTTCGAACGCGCCTTGCAAGAACTCGAGGCGGCGCGCAGTCTGCTGCGGGCGGATCGAGGATACGAATACTGCGTCGCGGTGTCGAGCATCGTGAGGCGGTACCTCGAGGCGGGTTTTCTGATTCAGGTCACCCAACGCACGACCGAAGAGTTTCTCGGCGAACTCGCAACGCGAGTCGACTCGCCCTTGCTGCGGCATCGGCAGGGGCTCGAAGATTTTCTGCGCTGCTGCGACGCTGCGAAATTCAGCGGCTCCGCCCCGACGGCGCCGACCCTGGAGTCACTGCATCGTCGCGCCGCGGAGTTGGTCCGTGAGACGACCGCGGAGGCGCATGACGCGGTTCCTGCAACCTGAGTGGTTTTGGCTCATGGCGCTGCTCCCGCTCGTGCTCATCTGGCGCGGACGCCGCGGGCCGGTCGCCGCGGTTGCCTACCCGGACGTGGGGCTGGCCCGAGAGATTGCCCGCTCGAGCCGCAGCCGCATCGGCGTCTGGACCTGGGCGGTCGCTCTGCTCGCTGCGGCCTTGATGATAACCGCACTGGCGCGTCCGCAGCGTGTGCATGGCCGGACCGAGACGACCGCGAACGGCATCGATATCGTACTCGGGCTCGACGTCTCCGGCTCGATGCAGGCGCTGGACTTTCTCGTGCAAGAGCAACGCGTCAACCGCATCCAAGTCGTGAAGTCCGTGGTCGCGAAGTTCATCGAGGAGCGGCCCGACGATCGCATCGGCCTCGTCGCGTTCGCCGGCGCACCCTACCTGGTCAGCCCGATCACGCTCGATCACAGCTGGCTGGAGCAGAACCTGGATCGAGTCAACATCGGTTCGACCGATGATGGCACGGCGATCGGCACGGCGATCGCCTCGTGTGTCAATCACCTGCGCAGGGCGGCGGGTAAATCCAAGGTCGTGATCCTGCTCACCGACGGCGTCAACAATACCGGCAAGATCTCACCGCTCGCGGCCGCCGAGGCGGCGCGCGCGCTCGGCGTCAGGATCTATACGATCGGCGTCGGCGTGCGTGGCAAGGCGCCGATGCCCGTACGCGACGAGGCGGGCCACCTGCACGTGGTCATGGCGCAGGTCGACGTCGATGAACGCACGCTCGCCGCCGTCGCGGAGTTGACCGGGGGGCGCTTCTACCGCGCGACCGACACGGATTCGCTGCGCAAGATCTACGATGAGATCAACGGACTGGAAAAGTCGGCCGAGACGGTACGCAAGTTCGAACACTTCGACGAATTGTACCGCTGGGCACTGATCCCGGCGTTGGCGCTCTTGGGTCTCTGGTTCATCCTGCAGCACACCCGCTGGCGGCGGCTGCCGTGAAATTCAGCGCTCCGATTTGGCTCGTTGTCGGCCTCGGCTGTGGCGTCGGCATGATCGCGGTCTGGTTCTGGCACGACGCGCGCCAACGCGCGGCGCTCGTGCGCTTCGTCGGCCTGCAGTGGAGTCGTCCCTTGACGCAATCCCGCTCGCCGCTGCTGCGGCGACTGCAGCGGCTCTTGCTATTGCTCGCCGCGCTGCTGCTTGGCGTAGCGCTCGCGGGTCCGCAGTGGGGCTATCGCTGGGAAGTGCTCAATAGCCGCGGCAATGACATCGCGTTCGCGATCGATACGTCGCGCAGCATGCTGACACCCGACGTGAAACCCAATCGCCTGACGCGCGCGAAACTCGCGATCGACGATTTCGTCAATCATTTGGACGGCGATGCGGTGGGCATCGTGGCCTTTGCCGGCAGCGCGTTCCTGGTCAGTCCGATCACGCTCGATTATCGGGCCGTGCACGAGTCGCTGGCGGCGATCGACACCGAGACGATTCCGCGCGGCGGCACGAACATCGCGAGCGCGATCGCTGCCGCGGATCGGGCCTTGCATCAGCGCGCCGCCGGGGAACGGATCCTGATCATCGTCAGCGATGGCGAGGATCTCGAAGGCGATGCGGTCGCGGCGGCCCAGGCGGCGGCGCACGACGGACTGCGCATCTTCACGGTCGGCGTCGGCACCGCGCCCGGCGAGTTGATTCCCTTGCCGCTCTCCCTGGGCGGGGGTTTCGTCACGGACGAGACCGGCGCGTTGGTGCGCTCGCGCCTCGATGAGCCCGGGCTCAAATCCATCGCGGCGGCCGGCGGCGGTTTCTATGAACCCCTCGGGGTTCAGGCCGAAGGTCTCGAGGCGATATTGACGCAGGCGATCGGTCCTCTCGCCAAACACGATCTGAGCTTTCGTCAGGAGAAGATCTACATCGAGCGCTTTCAATGGCCGCTCGCCGCCTCGCTGGCGCTGCTGCTCGCCAGCCTCATGGTCGGTACGCGTAGGCGTCGACCCGCGCGCAAACTGGCGACTCTAGCGGCAGCGACGCTGGCCTCGGGCGCCTGCGTGCTCTGCCTCCCGGGTCTGCCTATGCACGCGGCCATGGCTGAGGCGCCGACGACACCCGCACCGACACCCGGACCGACACCCGCACCGACGCCCGCACCGACAGCCACGCCCGCGCCGGCAACTACAGCAAACTCCGCGCCGTCCAAGCCGCCCGAGGCGGAGTTGAAGTCCGGTGCCGCCGCCTATCGCGCCGGGCAGTTTCCGCAGGCCGAGCGTGCGTTTCGGCAATCGATCGAGCAAGCGCCGTCGGACGCCTCACGCCGCTTGGCCGAGCAGGAGGATGCCTACTACAACCTCGGCAATACCTTGTACCGCGCCGGGCAGAAGACCGAACAGACCTCGCGCGAAGATACCCTGAAGAACTGGAATGCGGCAGTCGCCGCCTATGAGACCGCATTGCAGCTGCGCGCCGATGATGCCGACAGCAAGTTCAACCGTGACTTCGTCAAGCGCAAGATCGCAGCCCTGCAGCAGCCGCCGGATCAGAACCAATCAGCGAAGAATGGCGGCGGCGGTGGCGGTGGACAGAACGGACAACCGCCCAAGCCGCCGGGCGGCTCACCGCCGCCGGCACAGCCGCCCAATGGGCAGCCGCCGAAAGGGCAGCAGCCCCCGGCGGGCGCGTCGGCCCCGCAACCCGCCCGGCCACCACCCGCGGCTCAGCCGGCCGGCGCCGCCGGATCCGGTGCCGGAGCCGCGCCGGCGATGAGTGCCGATGAGGCGCGCGAGCTGCTCGATTCCGCCAAGGGTGATGAGCGCCATGCTCTCGGCGCGCCGCCACCCGCGGGGCAGCCGCCCGACAAACCTTATAAGAACTGGTGAGATGCGCGTCACCTCTTTCGCGTTCCTCCGTGTCGTCGTGTTGTCCTTGGCGGTCGGCTGCGCGGGACGCGCCGCCGCCGCGCAATCGGTGTTGAGCGCGACGCTCGTGCCCAGCCAAATCACCGTGGGTCAGTCGGCGGAGCTCACGGTGAAGACCTTGGGCGCGGGTCTCGAGGCCGTGGTGCTGCCGAAGGTGAGCGGACTCGAACTCCGCATCGTCGAGCAGACCCACCACCTCGAAACCGTGCATGGGGTGTCGCTCGGCACGACGACGACGCGCGTTCAGGTCACACCGCTGAACGCCGGTGTCTATGCGATTCCCGGCCTGACTCCGCCGGCACAGCCCTTGGTGTTGCGGGTCAGCGTCGATGATGCGATCGGCAAGGCTCCGCCCAAGACGGCGGCCGCCGCCGCGAAGCCGCGAGCGGATGCCGGCGAGGCGATTCGTCTGACTGCCGATGGCTCGGCTTTTCTACGCCTCAGCCTGCCGAAGCGTGAGGTCTATGTCGGCGAGAGCGTGCCCGTGGACATCGAGCTGGGTTTGCGGCCGGGCTTCGTCAATTCATTGAACGGACTGCCGACGCTCACGAGCGCCGATTTCACGCTCAACAATCTCTCGCGGCAACCGGAGCGCAGTGAGCGCGTCGTCGACAGCGTCGGCTTCGCGGTGTTGACCTGGCACAGTGTCGTCGCGCCCGTGCGACCGGGCACGTTCACGCTCTCGGTCGAGGCGCCGATCACGATCCGCCAGCGTCTGCGCCCCGAGTCCGAGGCGAAACTCGAGGATCAATTGGGCGATCCCTTTCTGCAGAACATCTACGGTAAGACCGTCAAAAAGGACATCAAGGTCGCAAGTCCCGCAGCCCAGCTCGACGTGCTGGCACTGCCCAGCGAGGGGCGACCGGCCGCCTTCAGCGGGGCCGTGGGCAGCTTTCGCATCTCGAGCGATCTCGTGCCCGACGCGGCGGCGGCCGGCGATCCGCTGAGCCTGCGCATGCGCGTGAGCGGCTCCGGCAACTTCGATCGCGTCGACAGCCCAATGCTCGAACACCTCGATCAATGGAAGACCTATCCGCCCAAGTCCACGTTCATTGCCGGCGACCCCGTGGGCTATCAGGGCGAGAAAAACTTTGAACAGTCGCTGATTGCATCGCGCCCCGGGCCGCAAACCTTGCCGTCGCTGAGCTTCAGTTATTTCGATCCGATCGCACGGCGCTATGCGACGGTCACGAGTGCGCCGCTGCACGTGACGATCACGCCGGCCCCCGGCGATACCTCGGCGCCCGCGCCGTCTGTTGCGGTCGCGGGCGACGCGGCGGCTCAATCCGTGGCCGACGGTTTGCGGCCCGATCACGCGCTGCCGGCGACCGCTATCCGCAGTCTGCGTCCCCTCTATCTGCAAGGCCCGTTTCTCGCCGTACCGGCGGCGCTCGTGCTGGGTTTCGCCGCTGCGGCCTGGCGGCAACGGCGACCCGCCGACGTCGCCGCGGGCGCGCGCCGGCGTCGGCAGCGCCGGCTCGGCGCCACGCAGCGTGCTCTCGCCGCGGGCGAAGCCGCCGCGCGTGCGGGCGATCCAGTCGCCTTCTGTGCAGCCGCGCGCCAGCTGATTGCCGCAAGAGTGGCGAACGCCGGCGAGGGCGGGGCGGCAGCGCAGGAGCTGCAGGAACTGCAGCTGATCGCCGATGCGCAGCGCTACGGCGATACGCCCGGCACTGCCGTCGAATGGTCTCGCTGGGTCGAGGTGCTGCGCCGCGCGGCGATCGAACCGGAGACGGCATGATGCGCGCCTCGCGATTGGCCACGCTCTGTTTGGCTCTATGGGCGCTCGCATGGCATGCCCCCGCGCGGGCCGACGAGTCCACACCCCCGCTGTCCGCCGCGTCTCTCTATAACGCAGGGAATGCTTATGCACGTGCCGGCCATCCGGGTCTCGCCGTGCTCAACTACGAGCGGGCTCGCCTGTTGACGCCCGATGATGCCGATCTCGCGGCCAATCTCGCCACGGTGCGCAGCTCGGCACATCTTTCAGCACCGGCTCCAAGCGGCGTGGCGCACCTTCTGCTGGTGGCGAGCCCGGATTTTTTCGCATGGATCGGGGTGCTCGGCGTGCTGTTCGCGGGCGCCGGTAGTGTCGCTGTCGTCGCGCGCCGGTGGCGGCGGACCGCTGCCGCGGCGATCGTCGTCGGCGGCTTGGGGGTCGCGGTCTGCGTCGCCAATGTGATCCTGTGGTGGCCGACCTTGCATGCGGCCGTGATCATCACACCGGACGCGCCGGTACGCGTCGCGCCCGCGCCCATGGGCGATTCGCTGTTCGCACTGCATGAGGCGGATGTCGTCGGCATCGAAGCCGAACATGAGGGCTTCTTCCTCGTGCGCACGAGTTCGGCGCGCACCGGCTGGGTCGCCGCTGCGAATCTCGCGCGCATCGTGCCGTGAGGTGCGTGCGATGACGCCTTCAGCGCGATGCGTTGGGCAACAAAGTCACCGCCATCGCGATCGTCTTCGTCGCCCCGGGTGCCACCGTGAAGATCGCCGGCTTGTGGAGAAAGTCGCCGCTGTACCCGGCTGGATCCGCGATGCCATGCCAGGGCTCGATGCAGATGAAGTCGGCTGCGGGCTTGGTCCATACACCGAGCAAGGGCGTATCAGGAAAATCCACGCGTAGGCGGGGACCCCGTTCC
>Ga0116230_10000031_pt1 | contig 91641 bp, 82 predicted proteins | sample S1TSphfallax_3_FD_88678 | JGI IMG/M metagenome (GOLD analysis project Ga0116230, IMG submission 88678) | Host-associated microbial communities from peat moss isolated from Minnesota, USA - S1T2_Fd - Sphagnum fallax MG | ecosystem: Host-associated > Plants > Peat moss > Unclassified | place...
AACATGCGCGATGATGCCATCGAGGGCTTGATTCGGTTGAACACACTCGCACCGATCGTGCTATCCAAGTACGTCGCGAAATCCATGATGCTCGAGCGCACGGGCCGTATCGTCAACATCGCCTCGATCGTGGCCTCGACGGGCTACAGTGGGCTCTCGGTTTATAGCGCAACCAAGGCCTCATTGTTGGGCTTCACCGCATCTCTTGCGCGTGAATTGGGTCCACTCGGCGTGACCGTAAACGCCGTCTCACCCGGGTATATCGCGACGGACATGACGCAGGATCTGAGCGCAGAGCAATATGAGAAGATCGCCCGGCGCAGTGCGCTGCGTAGAATGGCTGAGCCGATCGACGTCGCCCGCAGCGTCGAATTCCTGCTGGGCGAAGGCGCGCGGAATATTACCGGCACAAACATCACCGTGGACGCCGGCAACACGGCCTAAGAGAGTCGACTGCCGATCCCGATGCCACGGCTCACGCGGAAGCGTAACCCGCTGCCGTCCTGAGCCGGTCGTAATCGGCGATCGCACTGCGCAGCTCCTGGATATCGGCACCGCCGCGCTCATCCTGCTCGGCAAGCCGTAGCAATTGCACTTGCAGCGCATCCCAGGCGTTCGCTCCATCGGGGACCTGGCGCGGCAGGAGATCCAGTGTCAAGGAAACGGTTGGCTTACTCATGGCTGTGGCTCCAGCGTGACGCGGGCACTCTGAAGGTGCGATAGGACTTATTCTTGCGCATCCGCGCAGAGCGGCTTGTCCTCCGCTTGCCTCAAGCGACGTAGGACATACCCCACGTGAACCGCGCGCGAGCGCTAGAGTCGTATTGCTGCGGACGTCAACCGCGCATACAAAGTGGTGTCGATGGGCACGTAACGATCCGCCCGTAGATCATCGAAATACAGGTGCTCCTTGATGAGCTCCGGATTGAACCCTTGGCGGATCAGGTCCTGCTTCTTCGGTTTGAACGTGCCGGTGGCTTCGAGCGAGGTGAGCAGGCGGAGAAACACGGGTCGCGCATAACTCGGCAGGCGCTTGCTTGCCTGCCTTCGGAACTCGTCGAGATCGAAATGCGCGTCGACGACGAGCGCGGCCATGCCCGCACGGCCGTCGGCCCCGGGCACTGCGACGCCGTACACGACGCCCTCGAGCACACCGGGTGCGGTCGCGAGCACCGCGAGCACCTCGGCTGTCGAGACGTTCTCGCCCTTCCAACGATAGGTCTCGCCGACACGGTCGACGTAGTAATAGAACCCCTTGGCATCGCGCCGCATGAGGTCGCCGGTGCGATACCAGGCATCGCCTTGGGCAAACACGTTACGGAGCACCTTGGCGGCGCTGGCCGCGGCGTCGGCATAGCCCTCGAATGGTCCGCCGCTGTTGCCGTCCCCGGCGATGAGCCCGACCGCCTCGCCGACCTCGTCAAGCTCGCAGGCCTCACAGTGACCGGCCTCATTGCGCTTCGGCTCACCCGCCTCCACATCGAAGCGCAGTAATGCTACCGGCAGGCGCGCCGCGAGAAACGTCGGGATGCGCCCGATGGCACCCGGTTGGCCCTCGCAGTTGTAAAGGGAAAAATTGCCCTCGGTCGAGGCGTAGTATTCCAAGATCCGCGGGATCTTGAAGCGGGTCCTGAATGGCTCCCAGACTTCGGGGCGCAAGCCGTTGCCGCAGGCGATGCGCAGTTGGTGCTCCGCCTCGTCCGGCTGCACCGGCGCATTCACCAAGTAGCGGCACAGTTCGCCGATGTATTGAAACACCGTACAACCCGACTCGCGCACGTCGCGCCAAAAATCCGATGCGGAAAATCGTGGCCGTATCTCCACCGCGCCTCCGCCGACGAGCGCCGCGCCCACCGCGACGACACCGCCGACGCTGTGGTACAGCGGCAGGCAGTTGTAGAGGCGATCGGTGGCTTGCATATCGAGCAAACCCGCAAACCAGTGACTCCATTGCATCACCCGCTGGTGACTGACCTTGGCCGCTTTGGGCAAACCCGTCGTGCCTGAGGTGTAGATATACAGCGCCGTCACGCCGAGCGACGGCAGGGCGCATTCATCGGCGTCCAAGGCCTCGCCCGGTAAGGCCGCGAGTGCCTCTTCGAGGGGTAACAGATCGAGCGAGGACGCGCCGTGCACCCAGCAAGGCACTGGCAGCCGCTCTCGGACCGCCGCCACCGCGGCCGCGTGTGCGCCATCCACGATCACGCACCGGGGCGAGACGATGCGGAGACAATGCGCCAAGGCATCGCCGATCAAGTGCGTATTGGCCAGCGCAACCGTCACACCGAGCCGTGTAAGACCCAGCCAGATCGCCACATACTCGGGACAGTTCGCCATGCAGAGCGACACCACATCGCCCGTACGGAAGCCCTGCGCCAAACCCCACCTCGCATACTGATGGCTGCGCGCCGCGAGCGCCCGATAACTCAGGACGGCTGCAGGGGAAACAAGGGCCTCAGCCTCGCCGGATCTCGCAGCCCACTCCTCCACCAGCACGGGCAGCGTCACCAGCGGGTTACGATCGATCTCGGCAGTCCGCGCCAAGGCGCGCAGCCACGCGTTTCGCGCGAATTTATTGTCGGCAGGAGTTAGTTCGGTCACAAGGTGGAAACCGTAGCACACGCATTCTGGTTCTTCAGGATAAACTCGATTCCAAGGTCACCTTAGACGAACTGTGATGCGAGCAATGAAACGAGAAACCATCGCCATCCACGGCGGCTTCGATTCGGATCCCGCCACCAAAGCCGTCGCGGTCCCCATTTATCAGACCGCTGCCTACTCGTTCGATAGCGCAGAACACGGCGCCGCCCTGTTCAACCTCGAGGTCGAGGGCTACCGATATAGCCGCATCAGCAATCCCACCAGCGACGTGCTCGAGGACCGCGTCACCGAGCTCGAGGGGGGCGTGGGTGCACTCAGCGTGGCTTCCGGCCAGACGGCGCTCTACTACGCCTCGCTCAACGTGGCCGAGATGGGCCGCAATATCGTCTCCGTGCCGCAGCTGTACGGAACCACTCATACGCTCTTTGCATACATCCTGCCGCGGCTCGGCGTGAAGGTGAAATTCGCGAAGTCCGACCAAGCCGCGGACATGGAGGCCTTGGTCGACGAGAATACGCGCGCGCTCTTCTGCGAGACCGTGGGCAACCCCGCCGGCAACGTCTGCGATTTGGAAGCCATCGCCACGGTCGCGCATCGGCACGGCGTGCCCTTGCTCGTGGACAACACGGTCGCGACGCCGATGCTCTGCCGACCCGGCGAATACGGCGCCGACATCGTCGTGCACTCGCTCACGAAGTTCATGGGCGGTCACGGCACGACCTTGGGCGGCATCATCGTCGACATCGGCAAATTCTCCTGGCACGACCACGCGGCCCGTTATCCGCAGTTCACCCAGCCCGACGAGTCCTATCACGGGTTGGTCTACACCGAACACTTCGGCGCCGGCGCGTTCATCGGCCGTGCGCGCAGCGTGTATCAGCGCACGATGGGTGCGGTACTTTCTCCCATGAACGCCTTCTTGCTCATGCAAGGCATCGAAACCGTGCCGCTGCGCGTGGAGCGGCACGTGCAAAACGCGCGGCAGGTGGCCGAATTCCTGCGCGCCGATCCGCGCGTCGAAGCCGTCAATTACGCGGGCTTCCCGGAGAGCCCGTACTACGCCCTCGTGCAAAAGCAGCTCGGCGGGAGTGCCTGTTCGCTGCTGACCTTCGAGATCCGCGGCGGCTTCGCGGCCGGCATGCGCTTCTACAACGCCCTGAAGCTCTTCAAGCGCCTGGTGAACCTCGGCGACGCGAAATCCCTCGCCTGCCATCCCGCCTCCACCACGCATCGCCAAATGTCGCCTGCCGAGCAACTGGCCGCCGGCGTCGGGCCCGGCAGCATTCGCTTGAGCGTGGGCATCGAACACATCGATGACATTCGTGCCGATCTCGACCAAGCGCTCGCGGCGGCAGCCGCTCCATGACGGCCAAGCCGATGAACGTCGGGGCGCTGCCCGCGGACGGCGAGCGAGCGGCGCGCGACTCGCTGCCCGACGCGGTCCCGACGCTGTTCCCGCCACTCGGCGAGCGACGTCGGATCGAGGACTGGTTGACCGAGGCGCTCCTGGATGCGCATCAACAAATCCGTCTAGGCAAGGTCACGCCCACCCTCGACCTGGAACAATTTCGCTCGGAACTGCGCAACTTCGATTTCGCAGCGCCCCGGCCGCTCGACGATCTGCTCGCCTGGACCATTGACAGTCTGCGGGGCGGCATCGTGCAGATGGCCAATCCGCGCTATTTCGGTTTGTTCAATCCAGGCGCCACCTTTCCGGCGCAATGCGCTGAGCGCATTGCAAGCGTGTTCAACCCCCAGCTGGCGAGTTCGGCCTCCTCGCCCGCCCCAGTCGAACTCGAAAGCCACATGATCCGTGCCGTTGGACGGCGTGCAGGCCTGGAACAGGCCGCCGGGCATTTCGCCACGGGTGGATCCGAGGCTAATTACACCGCGCTCCTTTGCGCGCTGACCGCGGGCCACACCGGTTTTGCAGCCGAGGGCGCGCGCGCCTATCCGGGTGCGCCTAAGTTCTATACCTCACGCGACTGTCATATCGCCTGGCTCAAGATTGCGCACCAGGCCGGCGTCGGCCGCAGCGCGCTGCGTCTCATCGACACTGATGGCCAAGGTCGAATGGACGCCGAGAAGCTGCGCCAGGCCATTGCCGAGGACCGCGCCGCGGGCGCCGTTCCTGTGATGATTGTCGCGACCGCGGGCACGACGGGCAGCGGCATGATCGATCCTTTGGGAGTTTGCGCAGACATCGCCCAGTCCGAGGCTCTCTGGTACCACGTGGACGCCGCCTGGGGCGGCGCCGCCTTGGCGTCGGAGCGACTTCGGGGTCTGCTGGCGGGGATCGAGCGCGCCGATTCGATCACGATCGATGCGCACAAGTGGCTCGCCACCACGATGGGCTGCGCGCTCTTTGTCACGACTCACGCAGGCCTGTTGTCCGAGGTGTTTCACGCCTCGACGAGCTTCATGCCCTCGAGCGTCGCGAGCCTCGATCCCTACCTCAACAGCGTGCAATGGTCGCGGCGCTTCTTGGGGCTGCGCTTGTTCCTGGCCCTGGGCACGGCCGGTTGGGAGGGCTTGGGGCGGCATGTGGAACGCGGCGTCGCCGTCATCGCCCGGGTGCAGGAGCGCTTGCTCGCCTCCGGCTGGACGATCGCAAACGACTCCCAACTCGCGGTCTTGAATGCGATACCCCCCCAGGACTTGGGCGATGTGCGGGGGCTGGTCAAGCGCGTAGTAGCTTCGGGCCGCGCCTGGGTGGCGCCGACGACTTACGAGGGCCGCGACGTCGTACGCATTTGCGCCACGCACGGAGAGACCAGCGACGCGGACGTGGAGGAATTGATCGCGGCCTTGAACGCGCGAGCGTGATGCGTGCCGCCAAGACTGGGCGCAACTGCCGAGAATTGGCAGGAACACCCGAGAAATTCCGGTTTCATCGTGGCCCTGCCGGCGTATAGGGTCCATTGTTGAATATTTCAACAATAGAGGCGCGTGATGGCGACCGTGAATTTCAGCGTACCGGAAGAAGTGAAGGCGGCGTTCGACAAAACCTTCGGGCATGAGAACAAGAGCTCAATCATCGCCGAACTGATGCGTAGGGCCGTACGCGAGCGGCAGGTGCAAATCAGGCGTGAACGATTGTTCCGCCAATTGAGCACGGCACGCGCCGACCGACCGTCATTCAGCAGCGCGGCGCTGCGCAAGGCGCGCGGGACCGATCGGCCCTGATCGTGGTTCTCGATGCGAGCGTGATACTTAAGTGGCTGTTCCAAGACCCCAGCCGCGAACCGGATACCGCGAAGGCCTTGATCGTCATTGAGTCGGTGGTCAGTGGCGGCTTGCAGATCATGCAGCAGGTGCATTGGCTGGTCGAGGTCGCAGCGGTGGCAGCCCGCCTCAGCCCACGCACCGCGGTGAGCGATATCGAAAGACTCACCGCGCTGGAGTTTCCGACGGATGGCGGCCCGGACGTCATGCACCGGGCAACTGACCTGGCAATCGCGACGGAGCGCCATCTGTTCGACACCTTGTATCACGCAGTCGCGATCGAGCAGGACGATGCGTTGTTGGTGACTGCCGACGCGCGCTATCTGCAGAAGGCGCAGCGCTACGGAATGATTACCGCTCTAAGCGGGTGGGAGTCTCCCAGGCTCTGAATCATGGACGGCGCTGCTCAGGCGCGCGCGCCGGCATCCAAAACCCGCGCAACCAGCCGCGCAATCGCCGCCAAACTCTGAAAATTCTCGGGCGTGATGTCGGCCTGCGCAATCATGATGTCGAACTCCATTTCCACGGCCAGCATCAGATTGACCATCTTGAGTGAGGTCAGCCCGAGGTCACTCAACTGCCGGTCGAATGGAAAGGGTCGCGGGATTGCCGCGCCGGGGCCCAATAATTGCTCTACGAGGCCGATGAGCCGATGCTTCAGCTCCGGATCCGGCGGATTCAATTCGTCGCTCTCCCACTGTAACCATGGCGGAATCCCGTTGGGGTTCCCACGCTGACACGGAAACTAACGTTCCGCCACTGCCGAACTTGACATAATCTGGCTAGGCTGTGTCCTGGTCGGCAGTCCCGGTAAAAAATGCATTGACTGTCGCCGATTGGTGACAGTATACAAGCCGGGTTATCCAACACGGCAAGGCCCCCTCATGAGCGCACCAGGCGAACAGGTCAGAGCACTCGGCAGCGTACTATCGCTGACCGCGCGATCAAGTAACCTCATTGTGCGTGCCCGCGCTGCGGCGGAGGTCGCCAAAACTTTTGCGGCCGCCGTCGATGGCGAGGGCCGATTTCCGCGCGAAGCGTTCGCGGCGCTTCGGGAACATCGACTGCTCGGCATCATGGTTCCGCATGCCCTGAGTGGCGAAGGCGCCTCGCTCAGCCAGATTGCCGACGTCTGTTATACGCTGGGACAAGCCTGCGCGGCCACCGGACTCATCTATGCGATGCACCAGGTCAAAATGGCCTGCGTCGTGCGCCATACCCAAGGCAATGCCGCCTTGGAGCAAATTCTGCGTCGCATCGCACAAGAACAATTATTGATGGCCTCCTCCACCACCGAGGGGCAGGCCGGGGGCAACGTACGTTCCAGCGAGGCCGCCGTCGAGCGGCAAGACGACCGCGTGAGCTTGCTGCGTCAAGCCACGGTCATCTCCTATGCGATCGAAGCCGACGGCATCGTGACGACCGCGCGACGCTCTGCGGAGTCCGCCGCGTCGGATCAAGTGCTGCTCGTGCTGATGAAGAACGACTACACGCTGGAGCGGCTGCAGGTCTGGGATACGCTCGGCATGCGCGGCACGCGCAGCGAGGGCTTCACCTTGCGCGCACAAGCCGCTGCCGATCAAGTCCTTGCCGAACCCTATGAAAGGATTCACTCGCAAACGATGGTGCCGTATGCGCATCTGTTGTGGGGAGCCGTATGGGCCGGCATTGCCGCCGCGGCGGCGGGGAAAGCGCAAGCCTTCATTCGTCACGCCATGCGTGCGGGCAAGGGTCAACTGCCGCCCGGCGCCGCGCACTTCACGCAGGCGGTCTCGACTCTGCGCACCTTGCGTAGCCTGCTTAACTCGAACCTGCATGCCTACGAAGCGGCTGCCGGCGACGACAAGGCGCTGGCCTCCATGGAGTTCCAGTCCATGATCACGCTGACCAAGGTCCAAGCCTCGGAGCTGGCGCTCGCGGTGGTGTTGAGCTCGCTGCGGGCCTGCGGCTTGTCCGGCTATCGCAATGACACCGAGTTCAGCATCGGCCGGCACCTGCGCGACATCTTGTCGGCACCGCTCATGATCAACAATGATCGCATCCTCGCGAATCTGGCGACCACCTCCTTGATGACGCCCTTGCCGGCGTCGATTGGAGGGTGAGCTTGGATTTTGCGCAATCCCCGGCGCCCAACACTGAATTGCCGCTTGATCCCTTGGCGCCGCTTGGCGGCGCCTTGTTTCATCGCATGGGCGTCGACGGCGTTTACGCGCGCACCGCGCTGTACTTGAAGCTGCTCGAGCGTCTCGAAAGCTACATCACGGGGCTGCGTGACCCCAAAGCCGAGGTCATGCGCTTCCCGCCGGTGATGAGCCGCCAACAACTCGAAAAGTCCGGCTATCTGCAGAGCTTTCCAAACTTGCTGGGCTGCGTGTGCGCGTTACACGGCTCTGAAAGCGCCATCCGCGCCGCGGTCGACCAACAGGCCAAGAACGGGGCCTGGACCAAGTCGCTCGTGGCCTCCGATCTCGTGCTCTCGCCTGCGGCCTGCTACCCGGTTTACCCCATTGCTGCGGAGCGTGGCAGCTTGCCGGTCGACGGCTGGCAGTTCGACATCGAAGCCGATGTCTTTCGTCACGAACCGTCGAATAGTCTCGATCGCCTGCAGTCGTTTCGAATGCGCGAATTCGTCCGTATCGGTTCGGCCGAGATCATCGTTGCCTTTCGGGAGCATTGGCTGGAACGAGCACCCAAGCTGGCGGCCGACCTATCCTTGCCGTTCACACTGGAAGTGGCCAACGATCCCTTCTTCGGTCGCGTCGGCCAGATCATGGCGGTGAGTCAGCGCCAACAAGCGCTCAAATTCGAGCTCCTGATTCCGTACTATGACGGCGCAAAGCCGACCGCGTGCATGAGCTTCAATTATCACCGCGACCATTTCGGTGCCGTCTGGGACATGCGCGACGCCGAGGGTGCCTTGGCGCACACGAGCTGCGTTGCCTTTGGCATCGACAGGCTCGCGGTGGCGCTCTTCGCCGTTCACGGCCTCGACCCGAGCCGATGGCCCGACGCAACCCGTCAAGCGCTCGCCCTTTAAGACCCGCTTAGGCGGCATCGCATGTCGCTCGATCCCCGCGTCACACGGTTCCTGGGGCTGCTCGCTGCCAGCAACCCCACCAGCATCAAGGGCGCCAACGTCGCCGCACGCCGCGCGGGTCTCGCCGAACTCATGAAATTCGGCGGTTCCACCCCGCCCATCGAGCGAGTTGAGGACACCACCATCCCAGGACCCGCGGGCGCAATACCCATCCGCGTATATACCCCACTTGCGCGCGAAGAATTGCCGGGACTCGTGTACTTTCACGGTGGCGGCATGGTCGCAGGTTCCATCGACACGCACGACGGCATCGCGCGTGCGCTCGCGAATGCTGCCGAGTGTCGCGTCATCTCGGTCGGCTACCGGCTCGCACCGGAAGATCGCTTCCCCGCCGCTCTCGACGACGCGATGGCGGCCGTACAGCACCTGCGAGCGCACGCGCGGGAATTCGGCATCGGTGTGCGGCTAGGCATCGCCGGCGACTCCGCGGGTGCGACCTTGGCGGCGGCGACCTGCCAGGCGATGACGCGCCGTGGCGATCCCCCTTTGGCGCTGCAGCTGCTGCTCTGTCCGATCTTGGATTACAGTCGCTCGTCGGCATCGCGACTCGAGTTCGCATCTGGCTATCTGGTCGATCAAGCCACCCTCGATCACGACCTCTTTTGCTATCTGTCGGCAAACACCGACGCCGCCGACCCACGAATATCGCCGTTGCGCGCGGAAGATCTCCAAGGACTGCCGCCGACGCTCATCCATACAGCGGAATGCGATCCTCTGCGCGACGAGGCCGCGAGCTATGCCGAACGCGTTCGGACGACGGGCACGCCGACGACCTACGTCTGCCATGCCGGCATGATTCACTTGTTCTATGGTTTGGCGGGCGTGATTCCTTATGCACGCATCGCCATGGCCACGATCGGTGCCGAAGTCCGCGCAGCGCTCGCGCGAGGCTGAGCGGCATTGGTCCGCGTGTTACGATTACTCGGGGATTTGCAGGAGTGTCGATCATGACCGAACGCGTCGTCGCGGAGCGCATCATTCGAGAGCTGCACGCAAGTCGTGTGGCGGGTGATCTCGCGGCGATGTGTCGGTTGTTTGCAGATCGCGGCCAATATCGAATCGTGGGCGCGAGTGCCGACAAACCGATCTCCATATCCGCGCAGGACGTCGCCGGCTTCCGACCATGGCTCTCGATGCTCGTCAAGATGTTTCGCATTACGAATTATCAGCTGTTGGCACTCGTATGCGACGGCAATCGCGCGACCGCGCACTGGCAAGCGGATATTTATTCGAAGATCACGGGCGCGACGGTGCCCACCGAACTCGTGGATCTCGTCGAATTCAACGCGACCCATATCGTCAAGTACAGCGAATTCTTCGTGCCGCGCGGCGAGTAGCGAGCGTCACACGCCAACCCCGCGCACAAACGTCGCACTGCGCTTGTTCACCTGCACCAACACCGCGCGTCTTCGCGCACCGTAGTCGAGCGCGGAACGCTGCCAACGCAGCCAGGTAAGCGTCGCCTATTCGCGACATTGTTCATGGCGCTTCTTTTCGCTTAAAACGTTTTACTTAACGGGGTCCGCGCCTTTGGCACCGATCCGGTTTCCAAATCGCTTCGTCACTTGCGCAACTGCTTACCACTGGTCGGCAGAGGTAGAGTTTAATGATTTCAAAATTAATTCGTCGCTTATCCATCGCATTCATCGTCATGTGCTCGTTCGGCTTCGTCACTGGCACATCCGCAGCAACGAGTTCCACCGGTACTCTGAGCTTTTCAGCCTCGACCTATACAGTCAGCCAAACTGCGGCGTCGATTACAGTCACTGTCACGCGCACTGGTGGCACGGCTGGTGCAGCGAGCATCACCTATCTGACGAGCGAACATACGGCCCTGCTCGACGTCAATTACGTGCACACGACGGGTACCTTGACCTGGGCTAGCGGCGACTCATCGTCACGCTCCGTCACTGTGCCCCTGATCAAGGTCGCCTCCTTTACCGGTAGCAAGAATTTCTACTTGACCTTGTCGGACGTCACGGGCGCGGCGCTTGGGTCGCCGAGTGTGGCGACGCTCGTGATCACGGGCGATGCCACGACCGGCGGTGCGCTGCAATTCTTATCATCGAGCTACCAAGTTGCGCAGAATACGGCGTCGGTCACCTTGAGAGTCTCGCGTAGCGGCGGTTCCACCGGCGCGGCGAGCATTGCCTATCTCACGAGCGGCAACACGGCACTGGTAGGCGTCGACTATGTCCATACGGCAGGCACTTTGTCCTGGGCAAGCGGCGATACGACGACGAAGAGCATCACGGTACCGCTGATCAGCCGCGCGGCTTACTCAGGTAACAAGAGCTTCTATGTGACTTTATCGAGCGCTAACGGTGCTGCGTCGGGTTCACCCTCAGTGGCTACGGTCACGATCGTCGGCGCCGGCTCAGGTTCCGGTTCCGGTTCCGGTTCGACGGGCGTGATCTCACTGTCTGCGTCGACATATGCGGTCGCACAAAGCGCCGGCGGCTTGACCGTGACCGTAAACCGCAGCGGCGGCTCTTCCGGTGCGGCGAGCGTGGGATACGCCACGGCCAACAGCACCGCCATCGCCGGAACCAACTATACCGCCGAAAGCGGCCAGCTCACGTGGGCGAGCGGTGACATGACCGCAAAGACCTTCACGGTGCCCATCAGCAATGCAACGCCGTTTACCGGAACCAAGGTATTCGCAGTGGCGATCGCGGCTGCGACCGGCGCCACGCTCGGCACGCCGGCCTCGAGCATTGTAACGATCACCGGTGATGCACCGACCACAGGCTCGGCGACGCTCGACTGGGTCGCCCCGACGCTGAATACCAACGGCACGCCGCTCACGAATCTCGCCGGCTATCGCATCCTCTACGGCACGAACCCCAGCTCGCTGACGAACGTGATCACGATCACGAGTGCCAGCACCACGAGCTACGAAATCACCAACCTGAGCGCGGGGACCTGGTATTTCACGATCGAGGCGTACAACACGGATGGCACAGATAGCTCACCGTCGGTGAGTGCATCACTGACGATTTGAGCGGAACTCGCGGACCGCCATGGCCCGCGAGTTCTCTGGCATGCCTCGCCTTTCTTGACACAGCATTGCATCGCGGCGGATTCCATGCGGCCTCCGGGCCGCCTGTAAGCAGCAAGCCGACGACCAGCAACTCGAGCGCGCCCACCCGACCGCAAGCCGCGGCTGCACGCGCTCAATGATCGCCGGGCGTGCGCGCCGTCGGCGAGTTTGCCAGCAATTCGGCACGCTCCGAGCGAGCGCGTTCGGCCAAATCGCGAACCTGATACCAGGCTTCCTCGACGGCGGGTTTCGCCTTCTGCCAGTCGAGCGGCGAGCCGGCGCGCGCGGAATCCCAACCATTGGACAATTCGGATTCGCTATCGGCGAACTGCCGTTCGGGGTCGGCGTGGTACCAGAAGACGCCATACAGATAGGCCGGCGCATAGTCCGCGTAGTCCTCGCCGGCTGCGACGTAGGGGCGGCTCGCATAATTCGCCGACCAATGCGCATCTTGCGCTTCGTAAACAGAATCTGGCACGGGATCGGCGCCCCTCTCGGCCATTTGGCGGCGTAATTTCGCGATCAAGGGACTGCTTGCAGTATTCATTCGATTCTCCATGTGAGTTCGGCGGCGGGGATTTGGGGCAGGGTTGAGAATATCGAGGCCACGCCGGGGCGTCGGTGCGCTCGCCAACGCACTGCTGCGACGATCACACGCGGACCAGTGTCTTAGTCTCGATTGAACAGGCCTTGTATTTACTATCGGCGATACGCCCCGCATGATGGACGCCTGGATGACAGCGCCAATAGAACGCCCGTGAGCACAGCGAAACACGCGGTATTTTTGAGCTACGCCTCGGAAGATGCGGCAGCAGCCGTGCGGGTTTGCGAGGCATTGCGCGCCGGCGGTATCGAGGTTTGGTTTGACCGGAGCGAGCTGCGCGGCGGGGACGCCTGGGATCAGAAGATCCGCCATCAGATCCGCAGCTGCACCCTGTTTCTGCCCCTGATCTCGCGCAACACGAGCGCCCGCGGCGAGGGGTATTTTCGGCTCGAGTGGAAGCTCGCCGTGGACCGATCGCATCTCATGGCGTCGGATCAGGCGTTCCTGGTACCGGTGGCCATCGATGATTCCCCCGAGATGGCGGCTCGCGTTCCGGACGAGTTTCGCGCGGTGCAATGGACACGCCTGCCCGATGGTCGAACATCGAGCGCCTTTGTCGACCGCGTGCACGTCTTATTGTCGGGCGGCCAATCGCCGCCCGCGGCGCGTGTCCCAACGCCCGCGACCAATATTCCGACGCCGATGCATCCGCCACTGCGATCCCGCATTCGGCCGGCCGTCGTGCTCGTGGCCGCGCTCGCGGTCATCGCTGTCGGCGCCCTGTTGATCGCGAAGTTCGCGACCCGGCATGAGGTCACTCGCGACACCGCCCCCACGAAGTCTGCGACTGTTCTTGCGAGCAAAGCGCCCGAGAAATCCATCGCGGTCCTCCCGTTCGTGGACCTCAGCGAGAAAAAGGACCAGGAGTATTTCTCGGACGGACTGTCCGAGGAACTCATCGACCATTTATCACACTCGCCCGACCTCAAGGTCATCGCACGCACCTCTTCATTTCAGTTCAAGGGCAAGAACGAGGATGTGCGCAGCATTGCCGAGAAACTCGGTGTCGCAAACCTGCTCGAAGGCAGCGTTCGGACTTCGGGCTATGACCTACGCATCTCGGCCCAGCTGATCCGAGCCTCGGACGGCACGACACTCTGGTCGCAGACCTACGACCGCAAGCTCAGCGACATCTTCAAGGTTCAGGGTGAAATCGCTGACACGGTGGTCGATGCGCTACGCGCCACCTTGGGTCGTACGGAGAACGGCGCCGGAACGGAACAGAACCTCGCGGCCTATCAATTCTTGTTGCAGGGTAACTTCTTCTATTCACGCAATAACCAGGGCGACCTGGATCGCTCTCTCGAGTTGTACAAGAAGGCATTGGAGCTCGATCCTCACTACGCCTTGGCCTGGGCGATGCTAGCGCGCAGTTACATGAAGCGCGGCGCCGAGCCCAATTTCCCGCTTGCTGAATTGGAGTCCAAGACGACCGATGCGCTCAAGAAGGCCTTGGCGATCGATCCGAATTTGGCCGTTGCGCATCGTTGGCTCGGTCGAGTCTATTTGAATCTTCGTTGGGATTGGGCTTCCGCCGAGAGCGAATTCGAGCGTGCCATCGCGCTCGACCCTACAGGACCCGATGGAGCCGCTGCGACCAATGACCTGCTGGCGACGAAGGCTTTCATGACGGGCAACTTTGACGAAAGCGTTCGGCGTCAGGCCGAGAACCTAGCGCGCAATCCGCTCGATACAGAGGAATTGTTTTTCGTGGGTTGGCTTTGCTATTTTGCCGGGCACTTGGAGGACAGCGTTACCGCCCTGCGCCGTCTCCTGGACCTCAACCCGGCCTTCCGGGATGCGCATGCCATCGTGGCCAATAACTTGTTGGCTATGCATAGGAATGACGAGGCTCTGGCCGAAGCGCAGCAGGAAACCGACGAGCCGGCAAAACTCCAGGTGCTGGCGCGCGTCTACTGGGTGTTGGGTCGCGCCACCGACGCCAGACAGGCGCTAGCGGACCTCGAAGCCAAGTACACCAACATCGATGCGTTCGATATTGCCTGCGTGTATGCCGAGCGAAAAGACCTGAACGCCGCGTTCACCTGGTTGGATCGGGCCTACCGAGAGCACGAGGGGGAGATGATCTTCCTCAAAGTTCATCCCCAGCTACGCAACTTGCACGGCGATCCACGCTACCAGGCGCTGCTGCGTGCAATGAATTTGGCGGTCTAATTCAATCCGCGCATTGGCACAGCGTGGTCTCGAACGTGGGTGCATCGACCAGCGACTGGGCCGCATGATTGAGCGCCTCATTGAGCGTCTCGCGATAATTCTCGATGCTGCCCGCGTAACCATAGTTGCCGCCCTTGCCGACGAGCGAGGCGGACCAGCAGACTCGACCCGCGGGCGTCTTAAGTGCCGCACCGAGATCGATACGGGCATCGTAACCCGCTCGATGCCAGACATTTTCCGAGGTCTTGAGACCGCGCAGCTCGATCCTGAGTGTGGGTCCTTTGCCACCGACGACGAAGCCATCGCGCTGCAGGTTCGCGATTAGGCCGTCGTGCACCCAGGCAGCAGGATCATTGCTCGAGGTGACAGGCGCCGTCATCGGTTTGCCCTCCAGGGTACGCACTCCGAGCTGCGTATCCGTGCGCACATCCTGCACGTCGACGCGCGCGATCGCGCCGCAGTTCGGCGTTCGCAACGGCGCCGGATCCTCAGGCGGTGCATACGCGAGCGGCACGCTCACGGGCCCGATCGAGGTAATCGCGCAACCCGAGAGAACCAGAAGCAGCGAGGACGTGAGGCGCAGTTTCATAACGTGATAATAGACTAGGCCGATGCGGCCTGCTATCCCAACCCCATTGCCCCTACCCCCGCAAAGCGGCATACTTTTTCGCTTGCCAGTCACGGTGAAGCAATGAGGGAGCGGCGCTTGCGGACCGAACCACTACCGCTGTTCCGCTCCAGCGGCCAGCCGGGATTTTCCGCCGTGGTTGCCGCGGATCCCGAACATGTCGTGGCGCGCAAGCTCGAGCGGGAGGTTAGCGTCCGCTTCACACCCGTGCATTGCCTCATTCAGACGCCTGAGGGTACGGTACACGCGAAGCCGGGCGATGCGGTCCTGACAGGTGTGGCCGGTGAACAATGGCGGGTTTCTTTGGAACGCTTTCCGCACAAATACCGCCCCATCCCCCCCACCACCGCGGGCGAACCGGGCCGCTACTTGAGCCTGCGCAATCAAGTCTTGGCGCTGCGCATGCACGGCGGCTTCGAGGTCCAGCTCGCCGACGGCGTGTCGCATCTTTCGGGCCATACGGGGGATTGGCTGGTCGACTACGGCGACGGCAGTCTCGGTGTCGTGACCGCCGCGATTTTCGCGCAAACCTACGAAATTCTGGCCTGAGTCGCGCATGGTGCTCCATCAAGCCATTCAGCGAGTGCTCCTGATCGGAGTGCGTCTCGAGGCGCCGCCCGCGGTGCCCGCGCCGCAACCGCCGCAGCGCCTGCTGCCCCTCATCGAATCGGTTGCCGGTCCACACCGCGGTTTCGATGCGCGCGCCTTGCACTTCGGCCACCGCTATCGCAGCGGCTTCTGGTGCATCTACCTGTTGAGCGCGCTCGCCGTGCTCTTTGCGATGCTGCCGCTGTCACTCGGCTGGGACTCACGCGACGGGGCTCGCCACCCTTTCGCGGGAATCTGGGCGATCGCAGAGATCGCCGTGATTGCAACCGTGAGCATCATTTATTGGTTGGGGGCACGCCGCGATTGGCAGGGCGAGTGGCTGCGCACGCGCACCACGGCCGAACTGACCTGGTATCTGCCCCTGCTCGCGCCGCTGGTCGATTTCTCGAGCGCCGGCGCCGACGCGAACTGGTACACACGCGTTTTCGATCCCGGCGACCATGTGGAATCGGCCGACGAAGTTGCCGCCCTGTGCACGCAGAACGAAGCGCTCGCGCGCGGATCGCTGGCGGGCGCCTGGGAGGATACACACTTCGTCACCGAGTACGCGCAGTGGACGATCGCCATCCTCGAGGAGCAACGCCACTATCATCACCGCGTCGCCATCAAACAGCATGCCCTGCTACATCGTGTCCACAGTTTGAACACCTGGCTGTTCGGCCTGACCGCCGTGGGCGCTGTGACGCACCTGGTGCTGCATAGGCTATGGCTTTCGCTGATCACGACTTTTTTCCCCGCGCTGGGCGCATCGCTCCATGGCGCGCTCGCGCAGTCGGAAGCCTACCGACTGAGCGTAACCTCGGAACGCCTCGTGCGCGAACTGCAAGCCGCGGTCGATCGCATCCAGGCGGCCCTGACCGCTCAGGCCGGTGCACCAATGGGCTCGGCCGTCAAGGAATCCGTCGAAGACGCGCTCGCCTTGATTCTGGAAGAACACCAGGATTGGCAGATGCTCGTTCGTCCGCATCACCTGCCGCTCGCATGAGCGTCGCGATAAACGCCGCGCCGTGAGTCTTCTGCCGCGCATCAATCTGATCTTGGGCGCAGCGCTCCTGCTGATAGCCGTGATCGCCGGATACGCCTGCCGTTCGATCTTGACGGCGACCGCTGAACGCGAATTACTCGCGGAGGCCGGCCTGATGTTGGATAGCGCGATCGCGCAGCGGACCTACACGGCCAATGAAATCGAACCGCTGCTCCACGAACGCCTCGCCACCGAGTTCCTGCCGCAAAGTGTGCCGTTTTACGCGGCCACGCAGAATTTTCTGAAGGTGCACGAGAAATATCCGCAATACGCCTATAAGGAAGCAACGCTGAATCCGACCAACCCACGGGATCGCGCCGCGGATTGGGAGGCAGATATCATCCAGCGGTTCCGCAACGACCCGGGCGTGCACGAGTTATCGGGCGTTCGCGATACGCCGATGGGGCCGTCCCTCTACATGGCGAGACCGATCAAGGCGGACGCAGATTGCCTGCACTGCCACAGTCGTCCGGCGCTCGCTCCGGCCACGATGCTGGCGCGCTACGGGTCGGATAACGGCTTCGGCTGGCAGGCGAATGAAATCGTAGGCGCACAAGTCGTCTCCGTGCCCTTCGGCCGTGCCAACGACAACATCGAGAAATCGCTGAGCAGCTTCATGCTCGTGATCCTCGCGGCCCTGGTGACGCTATGGCTCGTGATCAACATCGTCCTCTATGCCCAGGTTCGCGGCCCGCTGCGCCGGATCGCGGCGCTCGCGGACACGCTGAGTCAGGGTCAGGCCACGGACGAGGAATTTCCGCGCAGAGGCGCGCGCGAAGTCGTCGCTCTCGGCGGCTCTTTCGGGCGCATGCGCAAGAGCCTCGACAAGGCGATGAGGCTTCTGGGAAGCTGACCCCATGCAACAGCCCGTGTTCGTCAGCTACTCGCAGGCCGATCGCCGGATCGCATTCGAACTGGTCGGCTTTCTGGAAGCCAAGGGCGTAGGCTGTTGGATCGCCCCGCGCGACATCACGCCGTCGGCGGAATGGGCCGCGGAAATCATCGACGCCATCTCGACCGCGAGAGTCCTGGTGCTCGTGTTTTCGCGCAGCAGCAATGAGTCACCTCAGGTGCGACGTGAAATCGAGCGTGCCGTCCACAAGCAAGTCCCGGTCATCGCGTTTCGCATTGAAGACGTGCTGCCAGAACGCAGTTTGGAATATTTCCTGAGTGCGCAACACTGGCTCGACGCTTTCCCTGGACCGAAGGATACGTACTTCGAGCAATTGTTCAAGTTCTTGCAACGGGATCTCGGTCGCGCAACGAACGCCCGACCGCTGCCGGCCCGCAAGCCGGACACCGAGCGGGCACCCGCGTATACCGAATCACAACTGGCAACGATCGAACGTCAGTTGACGCACCACCTCGGACCGATCGCCAAGCTCTTGGTCAAGCGAGCGGCATCGGCGGCCGCGGACCTCGAGGACTTGAAACGACAGCTCGCCGCCGAGATCGAGTCGGAGCCCGAGCGGCGCGCGTTCCTGGCAGCGATCGCCTAAGCAATCGCTTCGCTGAAACCGCGTTCTGCGATCCAAGTCTTGTTGAACAAGCGCGACTGGTATTTGGCGCCGCCATCGCAGAGAATCGTCACGATCGTGTGGCCCGGGCCCAGTTGCTTCGCGAGGCGCACCGCGCCCGCGACGTTGATGCCCGCTGTACTGCCGAGAAGCAGGCCCTCCTCGCGCAGCAGTCGATAGACGTAATGCAGGGTCTCCGCGTCCGCGACGCGCATCGCATCATCAATGGGCGCGCCGGCAAGATTCGCGGTCACGCGACCCGTGCCGATCCCTTCGGTAATCGAGGAGCCGCCGTCGGTCTTGAGCTCACCGTCTTTGATGTAGTGGTATAGCGCACTGCCGGGCGGATCGATGAGCACGATCCGCACCGCGCTCGACTTAGACTTCAGGAATCGCGCGACGCCGGCGAGCGTGCCGCCGGTACCCGTCGCCGCACAGAAGGCGTCGATCCTGCCCTCGGTGTCCTGCCAAATCTCGGGGCCCGTGGACTCGAAATGCGCATCCCGATTCGCGGTATTGTCGAATTGGTTGGCCCACACAGCATTCGGCAACTCCTCGGCGAGCCGACCGGCAACTTTCTGATACTGATTGGGGTTGCTGTAGGGCACGGCTGGAACCTTGCGCAATTCCGCGCCGAGCGCCTCGATGATCTGGTACTTCTCCGCTGCCTGGTTATCGGGCATGACGATCACACACTTGTAGCCACGCGCATTGCAGACGTGCGCGATGCCGATGCCGGTATTGCCCGCGGTTCCTTCGACGACCGTGCCGCCGGGCTTGAGCACGCCGCGGCGCTCCGCATCGAGCACGATCCATTTGGCGGCGCGATCCTTGACCGAACCGCCAGGATTCATGAACTCGGCCTTGCCGAGAATATTGCAGCCGGTTTCCTCGCTCAAACGCCGCAGACGAATCAACGGCGTATTGCCAACCGCACCTACAAAGCCGTCGTACATGCTCATCGGATTTCCTCGAAATCTCCGTCGTTCGCCAGACCAAGTTCTCGGCGCATCGTAATCACATCCAGCTCGCCGGTCCATTTCGCGACGACCAGCGTCGCGAGCCCGTTGCCGATCATGTTGGTCACCGCGCGCGCCTCGGACATGAAGCGATCGATGCCGAAGATCAGAGCGAGGCCCGCGACCGGCACGTTGCCGACCGATGAAAGCGTCGCGGCCAGCACGATGAACCCGCTGCCCGTGACCCCGGCCGCCCCCTTGGATGTCAGCAACAACACCGCGAGCAGCCCGAGCTGCTGCACGAGCCCCAAGGGCGTATTCGTGGCCTGGGCAATGAACACGGCCGCCATGGTCAGGTAAATGGCAGTGCCATCCAAATTGAACGAATAGCCGGCCGGCAGCACCAGGCCCACGACCGACTTGCCGGCCCCCAGTCGCTCCAGCTTCGCAATCATGCGAGGCAGTACCGACTCCGATGAAGACGTGCCGATCACGATGAGCATTTCCTCGCGGATATAGCGCAGGTAGCGCCAGAGGCTGATGTCGTGGAGCCGGGCGACGCATCCGAGGGCAACGAAGATGAACAACAGACAGCAAAAATAGAGGCTCGCCATCAGCTTGAGCAGCGGCAGCAAGGAGGCGACGCCATACTTGCCGATCGTGAATGCCATGGCGCCGAATGCGCCGATCGGCGCGAGTCGCATGATCAAACCGATGATGCTGAACAAGATTTGCGAGAACTGATCGATCAAGTTGCGCATCGCCTCGCCGCGCGAACCCAGCTTCTGCAAGGCGAACCCGAACAGTACGGACAGCAGCAAGATCTGCAGAATCTCGCCGCGCGCGAAGGCGTCGGCGAACGTGTTTGGAATCACGTTGAGCAGGAACTCAGACGTCGACTGCAGCTTGTCGGGGCCCGAATAGGCCGCGACCGACGCGCTGTCCAGCGTGCGCGGATCGACATTCATGCCGGCGCCCGGACGCAACACGTTGACCACGAGGAGTCCGATGATCAGAGCGACCGTGCTCATGACTTCGAAGTAAAGCAGAGCGAGGCCGCCGGTTCGGCCGACCTGCTTCATGTCCGCCACGCCGACGATACCGGCGACCACGGTACAGAAAATGATCGGCCCGATGAGCATCTTGATGAGCTTGATGAAGGCGTCGCCAAGCGGCCGCATCGCTGCGCCCCATTCCGGATGGATCACACCCAAGGCGATGCCGAGCGCGACGGCGACGATGACCTGCAGGTAGAGCGAGCTCTTCGGGGCTTTCACGCCCGCTAAGTTAAGCTATCTTGAAATGCTTCGGGGGCATTTCCGAACGGATCATCAGCAAAGCGCCGTGGGGTGCTCGAATCGGCGGATGTACGGCACCGGGGCGCGCGACGTGCATGTCGCCTTGCGCGAGCCGGTAATCGCCGATGTAGACCTCGCCTTCGAGGATCAGGCATTCCTCTTCTTGCGTGTGTCGATGGCCCACGACGATCGCGCCGGGCTGCATGCGAATCAGCACCGTCTGGTCGTTACGCTCGGGATCGGCGCGCAGCACCTTGACTTCCACGCCGGGCCCCACGGTCACCCACTGCATGTCGGTCGCTCGTATCGTGAAGGTCGAGGGCGGTGGCTCGGCCTGCACGCGGGCCATGATCCGCGCGTGCATCGAATCGCGATCTGCGGCCGACAGTTCGACAGGCGCCACGGCGGTCGCGAGGCTTTCGATCGTTGCGGCATCGAGCACGGGATCTTGCGGAGTGGATTTGCTCATGTCGCTTTGACCGACAGCGCCTCATGCAGGACACCCAGCGCGCGGCGCACATGGGACTTCACCGTGCCCAATGGCATGCCGAGCGAATCCGCGATCTCCTGGTGACTCATGTCCTGAAAGAACGCGAGACCGAGCAGCAGTCTGCGTTGTGGGGTCAGCTTCTCGAGCGCCGCGCGTACGGCGCTGCCCGACTGGAAGCGCGCCAAGACTTCGTCGGGACCCATGGCGTCGCCCTGGATCGAGCCGGCGAGCGCTTCGTGCTGCGAATCATCGAGAGACAGATGATCACGCCGCTGTCGCAGGCGATCGATGGCACGGTTTCTTGCCATGACCGCGAGCCAAGCCATGACGCTGCCGCGGCTCGCGTCGTATTTCGCCGCGGCCGCCCAAGCGTTCGTATACACATCGCAGACGATTTCTTCGGCATCTTCCTTCGAACGCAGAATGGCGCGGGCTATCGCAAAAACTTGCGCCACGGTCTGCTCGTAGATGCTCGACAAAGCGTTCGGGTCACCGGCCGCCATGGCCCGCACGAGTGACTCCAAAGACCGTGCCGATAGGACTTCGCGTGTCTCGCCGGGGGAATTCCGCTCACCAAAGGCAATGCCTGGCTCGGCCTGGATCTGCATACTGAAAACATTCGCGGCGACCACGCATTCGGATTCATCGAAAGTGAGAATGATACGAGTTGGGGCGCTGGGCGGATGCAGTCTTTCAAAAGTATCCCCGGACTTGCCGGGGACCCGAGTGGAACAGGTGCTGGGTAAAAACCCTACACGTCCTGCTTGGCTGATGCGCGGACCAAAAGGTACCTGTACGCTCAACCTTCTTCAGTTTCGCCGATGTGGCGATTAAGTGACTTCTGAACTGTGCAAATCTGCACTGCGGCTCCCATTATAGCAGTTATGACTTATAAATCCAGTGCTTAAGTGCGAATTTTTGCATTTAGCATCGCCTGGAATCGAATGGTCACCCGTGACAATGAAACAACAAGCGCCTGGAAACCGTGCCGATTTAGCTTTTTTGTAGGGTTTTAGGCACACTGCGGCGATGAAATACCTGCATACGATGGTTCGGGTTACGGATATTGAACAGTCGCTGCGTTTCTATCGGGACGCCTTGGGTCTGATCGAGTTGTCGCGACGCGACTACCCTCAGGGTCGCTATACCCTGGTGTTTCTGGCCGCTTCTCGCGAAGAACAAGCCCAGGTCGAGCTGACCTATAACTGGGACCCCGAAAACTACAGCGGCGGTCGGAATTTTGGGCACTTGGCCTACCAAGTCGAGAATATCTACGCCACTTGCCAGCGCCTTGCCGATCATGGCGTCACGATCAACCGACCCCCGCGCGACGGACGCATGGCCTTCGTTCGCTCGCCGGACCAAATCTCGATCGAACTGCTCCAGCAGGGCAGCGCTCTCGCGCCGGCCGAGCCTTGGGCGTCGATGCCGAATACCGGCGTCTGGTAAGACTAGAACATCTCCGAGGCGTCGGGCGTCTTGATTTCGACGGCGGTGCGCGACGGGATGTGATCGCCCGTAATCATCGAGTCGTAACCCTGACCCGGACCCACCATCGGGTAGACACCCGCATCAGGGTCGATCATGACCTCGAGGAAGGCGGGCCCCTCGAAGCCGATGAATTCGGCGATCACGCGCGGAACGTCGGCCTTGTTTTGCAGCCGTACCGCGTATTTGAAGCCATCGGCAAGCGCGGCCTTGATGAAATCCTTCTTGTGCAAACTCTTGTCGCTCGCACTCAAGCGACCCTTGAAAAACAGCTTCTGCCATTGCTTGACCATGCCGTCGCCGCAGTTGTTGAGCACGACAACCTTGACTGGTAGATCGTAGGTCGTGACCGTCTCGAGCTCGCCGATATTCATGCGGATGCTCGCGTCGCCGTCGATATCGATGACCAAGCGGTTACGCTCGGCGAACTGGGCACCCACGGCGGCCGGCAGCCCAAACCCCATCGTGCCCATGCTGCCGGATGTCAGCCAAAGCCGCGGGCTGCGGAAGTCGAAATACTGCGCGGCCCACATCTGATGCTGGCCGACGCCCGTCGTGATGATCGCCTCGCCACGGGTCAGGCGATTGATCTCCTCGATGACATAATACGGTTGGATGAGCTCGCTGGCCCGGTCGTAGTTCATCGCATGCGTCGAACGCAGTGCGTCACAGTGCGCATGCCACGCACTCCAATCCCGCGCGAAGCCCTGGCGTTTCGCGTAGTCGAGCAGCCCGAGCAAGGCCTCCGGCACGAGACCAACGTGGCTCCAATCGACTCGCTTGACCTTGTTGATCTCGGAGCCGTCGATGTCGAATTGCGCGATGAATCGCGCCTTGGCCGCGAACTTTTCAGGATTGCCGGCGACCCGATCGTCGAAGCGCGCGCCGATGGCGAGCAGGCAATCGCAGTCGTCGACCGCATAGTTCGCGAACGCCGCACCATGCATGCCGAGCATGCGCATCGACAGAGGGTCCGTCGTGTCGATGGCCCCGATGCCCATCAGGGTCGTGACCACCGGTATCTGTAATTGTCGGGAGAATTCCCGCAAGGCATACGCTGCGTTGCCGTTGACCGTACCACCGCCCGCGTAGATCAGCGGTCGCGAGGCCTTGGCCAAGGCGCTAAAGAAATCGGCACAGGCCGCTTCCGGCAGCTTGTTCGCGCCGAGTCGGTTCATGCGTTGTCGATAACCCGGTACCGGCAGCCGACCCGAGCCCTGGAAGACACCCTTCCAGTTCTGCACGTCCTTCGGAATATCGAGCACCACGGGGCCGGGACGGCCGGTTCGCGCGATTTCGAAGGCGGTCCGCACGGTCGCCTCGAGCTTCGTCGGGTCGGTGATCAGAAACACATGCTTTGCGACCGCGCCCATGATCGAGGGCACGGGCGCCTCCTGGAATGCATCCGTGCCGATTGCGGTGGTCGCCACCTGCCCGCAGATGACCACGATCGGGCAGGAGTCCGCCATGCTGTCGCGCACCGGCGTAACCGTGTTCGTCGCCCCGGGACCCGAGGTCACCATGGCAACGCCCACCCGGCCGCTCGCGCGCGCATACCCGGCCGCCATGAAACCCGCGCCCTGCTCGTTCGCCGGCACGACCAAAGGCATCGAGGCCTCGTGCTCGAGGTTGTAGCGAAACACGGCATCGTAAATCGGCAAAATCGCGCCGCCGCTGTACCCGAAAATCGTATCGACGCCCTCGTCGGCGAGCACTTGCACGACCATGTCCGCACCGGTCATGCTTGCGCCGGCAAGCGGATGGGTCGTTTGATTCAACATGTCGTAGCGGTCTTTCACGCCCAAAGCCTAGCATTTCTGGTGCTGGCGCCCAAGTGCCGCCCTCCAGTATGCTTGTCGGCTTGCGCCACATCATCGCAATTCTGCTGCAAAACGAAGCCGGGGCGCTGACCCGCGTCACGGGCCTCATTTCGAGCCGCGGCTACAACATCGAGTCGCTGTCGGTCGCGCCCACGAACGACGCCACGGTCTCGCGCATCACGCTGGTCACGACGGGATCGGAGTCGGTGATCGCGCAGATCAACGCACAACTGCTCAAACTCGTGGATGTCGTGGCAGTCGAGGACATGACCGGCGGCGATCATTTGGCGCGTGAATTGATGCTGATCAAGCTGCAGATCGCCGTGGAACATAGCGATGCCGTTGCCGCACTGGTGCGGCGCATCGGGGGCCGCGTGCTGTCGTCCAACCCATCGAGCTATATCGCCGAGCTGACCAGCACCGAGACCGAAATCGGCGAATTCATTGCCAACGTGGCGGCATTTGGCGATGTCGTCGAAGTCGTGCGCAGCGGCGTGCTCGGTATCTCGCGCGCGAATCCGCGGCTGCACGTCGTCAAATAGCTCCAGTTACGGTGGCTCGATCGTGGCGACGACGGCACCGGCGTCATAGTCCTTGCAATAGAGCTGCCACGCGCGTCGCATGTTCTTCGCGGCTGCATCGGCGAGCTTGACGGCGCGTGTGCGCCAGGGCTTGGCCGCAACGTAAGCTTGCAGGACCTCGACGTTCGCCGAACTGTAATGGGCGCAACCACGCAAATGCGCCCAGGCCGCGACATGACCCATGCCCTGAACGGACTCGCGAATGCGGCGGGGCCTACCGCGCCAATCGGCAAAATTGAGGCGGTCGATACTCGGCTGCAACTCCTTGAGCACGAACGGGCGTTGCTCGAAGCTCACGGCGGCCAACATCGCGGGCGGGATCGCCTGCATGCGCCGTTGGATGCCGACGATGCGCTCGGCTTCACTAGACCAAGGCGGTTGCGGCTTGCCCCACCAATGCGCAACTGCGGAGCTCGCCGCAAATTTCAGATCGAGGGCGAAGTTGCCGTCGGGAGATCCACGGCCCCGCAACAAGAGCAGGTAGCGCGGCAGACCGAGACTGCCGTTGCCGGCGATTCGGCGCGAGGCATCGACGAGGCGAAAGAACGAGGGCTTGACCGCGGCACGGCTGAAGCCCTTGATGAAGCGCCGCAGGGCCTTTGCCTCGCCGCGGTGCAGGGCAAGCGTGCGCCGCCCATCGATCCGAATGCTGCGCTCGCCGTCCGCCGCCGTGCTGAAGCGATCGAGCAATTCCGGCCGGGTCCGATTCATGGCCCGACGCAGCAGCTTGCGGAACACGCCGGTGGCGAGGGATCGCTCCATCCAACGTGGCTTGCCGTCCTCGATCGCAGCCGTATATGCATCCAGAAAGCTCCGCTCGAGGCGGGCGCTTTGCGCGGAATCGAGCAAGAGACCGTCGGCGGCGACCTTTATACAGGCGAGAAATCTCACGATGTCGACCGTGAATGGCGCGACGCAGGCATCGTCGAAATCATTGATGTCGAAATAGCAGAGGCGATTATCTCCCTTGAAAGCGCCGAAGTTCTCGAAATGCAGATCGCCGCATACCAGGGTGTGCGGTGCGCGGAACACGGCGTGCCCGCGCGGCAGGAAACTCAGAAAAAGAGGGTTGGCGCCACGGAAGAATGCAAACGGATCGGCGCGCATCGTTTGCAACTTGCGCAACAGTCGCTCGACGTCGCGGTCCGCGTTTTGCGTTAATATTTGTCGTGAGACACGACTGAGGCCTGCCATGAAAAATCCCAGCGGTCCGTCACGAACCCAAGTTGAAGCTCAAGCGCCCTGATTGGGCTGAATAGAGAGTAGCGCGAACAATGACTGAAATCGAATTGAAGCCGGAGCATGCGGCGGATCCGGACACCCGCCGCGTGGGAATCCTCGTGGGCGTCGTCGGCATCCTGCTGTCGGTCGTGACGATCGCTTCGCACCGCGCACACACCAACGCCGTGATTCATCGCACCGAGTCGAACGATCAATGGAGCTTCTACCAGGCTAAGAAGATTCGCGAAGCGACCACTGACGTCGCGATCACGCTGTTGCAGGTCCTTAGCACCGATCCGCAAAAGATCGCCGTACCGGTGCAAAAGCTCGAGGCGGCGCGCGACAAGTACGTGAGCGACGAAAAGGACATCAAGGCGGACGCCGACGCCAAGGACAAGGAATCGCAGCTCGAGGAGCGACGCGCGCTGTACTTCGACATCGGTGAAGGCTTGCTCGAGCTCGGCCTGGTCCTATGCTCCTTGTACTTCTTGGCCCGACGCGTGTTTTTTCCCATCTTCGGCGTGCTCGCGAGCGTGATCGGCACGGGCTTGGGGATCGCGGGCTTTCTGCTTTGAGGCGCGCGCACCGCAATCGGCTGCAGGCCGCGCTGTTGGTATTGACCTGCACCTTGGCGTCGATGTTTGGCACGGCTCCCGCCCTGCGCGCGGACGAGCCCACGGCGGCGCCGCGAATCGAGCTGCGCTCGGCCGACTATCTGCTTGTCGGCCTTGTCCATGGCGATGCGCTGAACCTGCGGCTGAGTCGCGTCAGCGACAATGCGCCCGTGCCGGATGCAGTCATCACGGCCACGCTGCGCGGCGCGAGTTATCCGTTGATTGCGCAGGCCGATGGCAGCTACTCGTTCGTCGCCAAGGACCTTGCGCTACCGGGACCTGCCGGGATCGATTTTCACGTCGTTCGCGGACCTGCGCAGGATACGCTCCACGGCACCTTGCAATTGCCCGCCGTCGCCAGAGACGACGAAAAATCGACGGTGCGCCAGAACGCCTGGTGGGTCCTGAATTTTGCGGTCTGTATCGCAGCCTATTGGTTGTTCATGCGGCGCCGCAAAGCCCAAACCGAAGAGGAGGCCTAGGGCGAGGAAACCATCAGAAGCTCTGTTGCGCCTGGACCAGGAACTGCACGTTGTTGATGCCTTCGAGACGCACGAGCGGAAACGCCAAGTCGATGTGCAGGACATTCCCCAGGCCGGAGCGCGTATTGCCGAGCCGCAAACCGAATCCCACGTCCTTTAGTAGGCCTGGGTCGCTGTTCCCCACCACACCATGACCCCAGGTGCGGCCGATGTCGCTGAAAATCGCGCCGCCGACGCGCACCAGTCGAAACGGATACCAGTCGGTATAGAAGCGCTGCTCGACCGACCACAAGGCACGCGACGTGCCGGATTCGTAACGCAACGGGTAGCCGCGCAGACCGCTGTCGCCGCCGATCAGGAGTTGCGTGTCCGGGTCGAGCGAATCGGTGCTCGTGGCGGATAGCGTCGAATAGAGCAGCCAGTCCGGGCGCCAACGCCAGTAGTAACTCGCGACCCCGGTTTCGATGAGATTCCGAAAATGGCCCTCTTCCACGCGTGACGAGAAGGTTTCGGTCAGGAACAGATATTGCGTCGCGCCGAACTCGAAGCCACCGCGGGCTTTGGCCGCCAGCATGATCGCCTGGCGATCGGCGCCGAACGCGGTGCTCGAGTAGCCCACCTCACCACTGATCTCGGGCCCAAAATACAGATCCTCGGTGCGACCGATTTGGTTGAGGTCGGCCGCCTTCTTGTAATTGTCACGCAAGAGATCGAAGCCCGCGAACGGATACGACAGTGTTCGGTCCGGCGGCAGCGGCGATGCCGGCATCGAGGTGTTGGGTGTCGGCACGAACAAATTTCGGTCGTAGCGCATGCCGAACAACCATCGGGTTGCCCAGCCATTCTCGAGTCCGCTCGATACGCCGCCACTCAACTCGTAGCTGCGCTCATCGTCGTTGAACTGATCCACGATTTCGCCCAGGCTGTAGCGCGACACCGTGCGGTTATACGTGGAGGCCAGGATATTGGCACCTCCCTGAGTATCCAGGGAATAAAAAGGCCGCGTGATCTGCAGGGTCCGTTGCTCGCCATCGCTGGAATTGATGTAAGCGAGATTCGATGTCCAGCGCGAACCGAACACATTCGGATCCGCCCAGGCCAACCCGTCGCTGGTGCGATCGACGCTGCGGCTGTGCACGAAGGCGATCGTCTTGCCCCAGCCCAAGAAATTCGTATCTTGTATATTGAAGCTCGAGCTGTTCGTGCCGCCGGTGCGGCCGAAGGAAATTCCGGGACTCAAGGTCCAGACGTCCTTGGTGACGACCTTGATGTCGACCTTGCCGTCGGCAAAGTGCACCGGCACCACGCGCGCATCGTAGATATAGGGGAGCAGCCGCAAGTTGCGCTCGGTTTCGGCGAGCTTGCGCGCCGCGTAGCGGTCGCCGCTCGCGAACAACAGCTGCGCGCGAATCGACGCGTGCTTGGTTCGGATGTGCAGGGTGTCCGCAAGCTTGAATAAGCCGGAATTCTCGCGCGGATCCGATTTATCGAAGATATCGCGCGTATCGATCTCGATCTTGCCGATGACCGCACCGGCCGCCTCGAGCTCCGCATCGCTGGGGACCTCCGCAGGTCGGGGCTCGTCGATACGGGTATGTTCTAGGTCGGTGAACTTCGCCGCCATGGAGCGATCGGCGCACGCGACCACCAGCACGGCGGTCGCGATCAGCCTGACGGCGGCGAGCTGCGTCATGCGCAGCGATCGGGCCGGCGCCCGCGCCTATAGCGCGGCGTTATCGGTCTCCCCAGTGCGAATTCGGAGCACGCGCAGAATATCGGTGACGAAAATCTTGCCGTCGCCGACCTTGCCGGTCTTCGATGCGCCGACGATTGCCTCGAGGACTTGGTCCACGAGTTCGTTCTTGACCGCCACCTCGATACGCGTCTTTGGTACGAAATCGACGACATACTCTGCCCCGCGATACAGTTCCGTGTGGCCGCGTTGCCGGCCGAAGCCTTTTACCTCGGTGACCGTCATCCCGGAGACGCCAATCTCCGATAGCGCTGCGCGCACGTCATCCAGTTTGAAGGGCTTGATAATGGCGGTAATCAATTTCATTCCAGTCTCCGCGGAATTTGTGGGGCCAACCTCACAATACTATTACTATTGCGGCGATGGGGCACGCAGTGCACATAAGAAGTTTTGCCCCTTCATGGTGCATGACCGCAAGTTGACGGGGCTTTGGGGGCTTGTTGAGCGAGACATTCGTGATAATTGGTGCCGGCCAGGCAGGGGCTCAGGCCGTCGATACGCTGCGCCGAGAAGGCTATACGGGGCGCCTGGTCCTCGTCGGGGCGGAGACCGAGCTTCCTTATCAGCGGCCGCCGCTGTCTAAGAAGTATCTGGCTGGCGAATTGGCCGAGGAGCGGCTCTGGTTTCGTCATCGGGCGTTCTACGAGGAGCACCACACCGAACTCAGGCTGGGAGTGCGCGCGACCCAACTCGACACCGCGAGTCGCCGGGTGCTGCTCGAGGACGGCGTGGCGATCGCCTACGACCGCCTATTGCTCTGCCTCGGCGCTAGCTCACGGCGACTGACCTGTCCGGGTGCGGACCTCGCTGGCGTGCATTATCTGCGCGACCTCGGCGATGCCGAGCGACTGCGCGCCGAGATCCGGCCCGGCGCCAAGCTCGTCATTGTCGGTGGGGGGTACATCGGGCTCGAGACCGCGGCAACCTGTCGCCACCTCGGCTGCGAAGTCACGGTCCTCGAGATGGGCGATCGCCTGATGGCGCGAGTGGTCGCACCAAGCGTATCGAAGTACTTCGCCGAGCAGCATGCGGCGCATGGCATTCGGGTTATTTGCGACGCGCGGGTCGCGGCGCTCGAGGGGGATACGCGAGTACGACGCGTGCGCTGCGCGGACGGCAGCGTGCATGATGCGGATTTCGTGGTCGTCGGCATCGGCGCCCTTGCGACGAGCGCGCTCGCGCAAACCGCGGGACTCGCCTGCGACAACGGCATCGTCGTCGATGAGTTTTGCCGGACCAGCGACGCGGCGGTTTTTGCCGCCGGTGACTGCACGAATCACCCATCGCCGCACTATGGGCGACGCGTGCGCTTGGAATCGGTTGACAATGCCTTTGAGCAAGCGAAGACCGCCGCCCAGAACCTGCTCGGCCGCGGCGTCATCCACGACCGCATCCCTTGGTTTTGGTCGGATCAATTGGACAACAAGCTGTTGATCGTCGGACTCTCCCAGGGCCATGACCGCATCGTGTTGCGCGGCGAGCCGGCGAGCCGCAGTTTCAGCGTTTGTTATCTCGCAGATCGCGAGCTGCTCGCCGTCGAGGCGATCAATCACTCGAAGGACTATATGGCTGCCCGCAAGTTGATTGCCGAGCGCGTGAAAATGAACCTGGACAAGCTTGCCGACCCATCCGTCGCACTCAAAGAGGCAGTCTGATGCCCCGAATCGTTTTCGTTGAACCCTCGGGTGAAATCTGGGAAGTCGAGGCGCCAATCGGCATCAGCGTGATGGAAGCCGCGAAGCGGCGGGGGGTCGCCGGCGTCGTCGCGCAATGCGGCGGCGCCTGCGCCTGCGCAACCTGCCACGTCTATGTCGACGCGGCCTGGCTCGCGAAACTCCCACCGCCAGAGGACATGGAGCAAGGCATGCTGGAAAGCGCCTGGGAGCCCCGCAGCAACAGCCGCTTGAGCTGCCAGATCACGGTCACCGCAAAGCTCGACGGCCTGCGCCTGACCGTGCCGGAGCGACAGGGTTAGGAGGCGATCAAGAGACGAGAATTAATTGACTGCGACTGCGCAACCATACGATGACGCATGCCCTTCTGACGATCCCCGTGAACGAAGATAGACCTTGCCCTTGCACATGGCATTCCAGGTTCCGCTGCCGTCACTCTTCGGTGACCGTAATCGGGCCACGAATTCTTCGCAGCAATCACGCAAGAAAAACCCGGCGCATGGCCGGGTCTGTCTGCTCAAGCGGTGGTTGGATTATCTGGCGGCGTGTTGCGGCTTGCGGCCGCGTAGTACCACGATGCCACCCAGGAGCAGCGTCAGGCCACTTGCGGCTGAGGTCGGGTCAATTTCAGGTGCCTGAGTCGCAGTGAAAGTACCGTAACTAGTGGTGGGTACGCAGTTGGTGTAGACGCATCCGCCGGCCAGGTTGTTTGCCGCCGTAACGTAACCCGTAGATGCTGCGCCCACGGCCGGTGTGATGTACGCCAAATTCACTTCTTGGGCTGGACCGTCCACGGCAAACGAGATCCCCGGTACGTCGAGCTGGGTCGCACCAGCGAGCAAGAGGTTGTCGTTCCCCGCGTAACCGTTTACGGGGATGAGACCGCCGATCGTCGCCGAGTCCCACGTCCCGGCCACAGCCGTGACCAGATAGCTGGACCCAGAGAGCGCCGCGGTGGTCAGCGTGCCTGAGCCTGTGTCGGTACCGCCAAACGCGGTATCCGAGAACGACCAGTTCCAAGTAACAGACTGGGCGTTCGCAGCACCGCCCAAGGCCAGCAGCGATGCCAATGCAATCGCGTTCGCTAAGAATCGCATCTCGAATTCCTCACGATCAGGTAGTGACGGGTCTCATTCAACGGCCTGCTTGGTTTTGTATCAAACCGGGCGGACTTCACGAAGCTGTTTCTGCCGTGAAAGCCCAGAATCATGACGGGCGTCAAAGATGCAATTACGCTATGTTAAATCGCGAGCGAGTCCGGTAGAGCCTCGCCGATTCCGCCAAACGCGACGGTGAACGCGAGACGAGGGCCCTAGCCCTCGAACACTACCAGGAGATCCTTGGCATCGACCTGCAGGCCGAGACGCGCGACGATTTCCTTGACGACGCCGTCGCGCTCCGCGCGCACGGTCGTCTCCATTTTCATGGCCTCGAGCGTGAGCAGGACGTCGCCACGATGTACCGTTTGCCCGACATGGATCGGCACCGTCACGATCGTTCCGGGCATGGGCGCACCGGCCTGCGCGGGGTTGCCCGGCTCCACCTTGCGTTGTGCGGGCCGCTTGGGGACCTGGCTGCGATCGGTGACGCGGATCGGGCGCGGTTGGCCGTTGAGTTCGAAGAATACCGTACGCGTACCGTCCTCGTTGACATCGCTGGTCGTGACGTAGCGGACGATCAGCGTTTTGCCGCGTTCCAGATCGATGGAGATTTCCTGACCCGTCTCCATGCCGAAGAAGAACACCGAGGTCGGCAGTGAACTCATTTCGCCGAACGTCGCGCGGTCGGTCGCGTAATCGACGAAGACTTTCGGATACATCAAATACGAGGCGAGATCGAAATCCGTGACAGGGCGCCCGATCTTGCGCTCGGCCGCGCGGCGCTCCGCTTCGAGGTCGGCGGCCGGCAGCAGCTCACCGGGACGAACCGTCAACGGCTGCCTGGCGCCGAGGATCTTGCGCTGCAGATCGACGGGAAAACCCCCGATCGGCTGGCCGAGATCCCCGTGAAAAAGCTGTACGACGGATTCAGGGAACGCGATCTCGATCTTCGGATCCAGCACCGCGGCCCGCGTCAGGCCGCTGGTCACCATCATGAGCGCCATATCGCCGACCACCTTCGACGTCGGTGTCACCTTGATGATGTCGCCGAACATCTCGTTAACCTGCGCGTACGCCGCGGCCACCTCCGGCCAGCGATGCTCATCGATGCCGAGTGAGCGCGCCTGCTCGCGCAGATTCGTGTATTGGCCGCCCGGCATACCGTGCACGTAGACCTCGGAGGCTCCGGCACGGATATCGCTTTCGAACGAGACATAGCCCGCTCGCGCCTGCTCCCAATAACTCGAGATCACGCGCAATTTATCGGGATCGACGCCCGAGTCGCGTGGACCGTAGCGCAAGGCCTCGACCAAGGAGCCCAGGTTCGCCTGGGAGGTCAGTCCCGATAGCGCGTCGATCGCGCCGTCGACGGCATCCGCCCCCGCGTCGATCGCGGCGAGCACGCTGGCCCCCGCGATACCGCTGGTGTCGTGAGTGTGAAAATGAATCGGCAGGCCGACCTCCTCCTTGAGCGCCTTGACGAGAACGCCCGCGGCACGCGGTTGGCACAAGCCGGCCATATCCTTGATGCCGAGAATATGCGCTCCCATCGCCTTGAGTTCCTTGGCGATCTTGACGTAGTACTTCAGGTCGTACTTGGTCTCGCGGGGATTGGAGAGATTGCCGGTGTAACAAATGGCCGCCTCGCACAGCCGATCGGTGCGTCGCACGGCATCGACCGCGACCTTCATGTTCTCCACCCAATTGAGACAATCGAAGACGCGGAACACGTCGATACCGCCCTTCGCGGCCTGATCGACGAAATATCGCACGACGTTATCGGGATAATTGGTATATCCGACCGCATTGGCCGAGCGCAGCAACATCTGCAGCATGAGATTCGGCATGCTCGCGCGCAATTCCGTGAGTCTCGCCCAAGGATCTTCACGCAAGAACCGCATCGCGACGTCGAAGGTCGCGCCGCCCCAACATTCGACGGAAAATAATTCCGGCAACAGACTCGCATAGAACGGCGCGATTGCCAGCATGTCATAGCTGCGCACACGCGTCGCCAACAGGGATTGATGCGCATCGCGCATGCTGGTATCGGTCAAGAGCACGCCCGTCTGCGCCAGCATCCAGGCGGAAAATTTCTCGGGACCCAGCGCATCGAGCTTTTGCTTGGTGCCCGGCGCCGGGGCCGCCAAGTTGATGCGCGGCGCGCGCGGAAACACCGGATGCGGTGGCTTGGGCCTGCCCTTGACCTCTGGATTGCCGTTGACGATGACGTCGCCGATGAAGCTCAGGAGACGGGTGGCCCGATCCCGCTTGCGCGGCACGAGGAACAACTCGGGTGTCTCGTCGATGAATTTCGTCGTGTAATCGGCCGCTGCGAAGCGCGGATGAGTGATCAGCTGATCCAGAAACCGCAGGTTCGTCACGACGCCGCGAATCCGAAACTCCCAAAGCGCGCGATGCATGCGCGCAATGGTCTCCTCCGGGGTCGGGGACCACGTGGTCACCTTGACCAGCAACGAGTCGTAATAGCGCGTAATGATGGCCCCGGGGTATGCGGTTCCGGCGTCCAGGCGGACGCCGAAGCCCGCGGGGCTGCGGTACGCCGTGATCCGCCCATAATCCGGCACGAAGTTGTTCTCCGAATCCTCGGTCGTGACCCGGCACTGCAGCGCATGGGCATTGATGCGGATGTCTTCCTGTTTCGGCACACCGCTCTCCGGCGTGCCGATCCTCGCTCCACCGGCGATGCGGATTTGCGCTTTGACGAGATCGATGCCCGTGGCGCACTCGGTCACGGTGTGTTCGACCTGAATGCGCGGATTGACCTCGATGAAATAGAACTTGCCGCTGTCGGCATCCTGCAGGAATTCGACGGTGCCGGCGGCGCGGTAATTGACGGCGCGGCCGATCTTGAGCGCCGCTTCGCACAGTTCGCTGCGTTGTACATCGCTCAGAAACGTCGCGGGCGCGCGTTCCACGACCTTTTGATTGCGCCTCTGCACCGTGCAGTCGCGTTCGAATAAATGCACGAGGTTGCCGTGTGCATCGCCGAGTATCTGTACCTCAATATGGCGCGCGCGCCGCACCAGCTTTTCCAGATAGACCTCGTCCTTGCCGAAGGCAGCCTTCGCCTCGCGGCGCGCCGCGGCGACCGTCTCGATCAAGCTCGCGTCGTTCTCGATGACACGCATGCCGCGGCCGCCACCGCCCCAGCTGGCCTTGAGCATGACGGGTAAACCGACTGCCTTGGCCATCGCGAGCACCGCAGCATCGTCGTCGGGCAGCGGTGGGGTCGCGGGCATGACCGGCACACCGGCCTTTTCGGCAAGATTCCGGGCAGCAACCTTGTTGCCGAGCTGTCGCATCGTGTCGGGCAGCGGCCCCACGAACACGATCCCTGCCGCTGCACAAGCCTCGGCGAGTTCGGGGCTCTCGGACAGGAAGCCGTAACCGGGATGGATCGCATCGGCGCGCGATTCGACCGCGATACGAATGATATCGGCGATATCGAGATAGGCATCGATCGGGCCCTTGCCGTCGCCGACGAGGTAGCTCTCATCGGCCTTGGTTCGATGCAAGGAGAACCGATCCTCCTGGGAATAGATCGCGATCGTGCGAATCCCGAGCTCGGTGGCGGCGCGCATCACGCGAATCGCGATTTCGCCACGATTCGCGATCAGTAAACTACCGATCGCACCGCTCTTGATTAATGGATTCATGATCGAATGATGATAGCCTTGCGGGCGATCAGCGACCAGGGAAATAAGGAGTGTCGATGTTTGGGATGGCAATTCACGGTGGCGCGGGCACGCTGCCTCGCGCGGAGATGACCGCCGAACTCGAACAGGAGTATCGCACGGGCCTGAGCTCGGCACTCGCGGTCGGCATGGCAATCCTGGAGAGCGGCGGCTCGAGTTTGGACGCGGTGACCAGTGCGGTCATGGCGCTCGAGGACAACCCCGTGTTCAATGCCGGCCGCGGCGCCGTGTTCACGCTCGACGGCAAGAACGAACTGGATGCGGCGATCATGGATGGCGCCAATCTCGATGCGGGCGCCGTGTGCGGCATCGGTCACATCAAGAACCCGGTGCAGCTTGCCCGAGCCGTCATGGAAAAGTCGGAACATGTCATGTTGAGCGGCGCCGGCGCCGAAGATTTTGCACTGAGCCAGGGTTTCGCCCTCTTGCCGCGCAGTTATTTCCATACGGCCGCGCGCTGGCGACAGCTGGAACGCATCCGCAGTGGCGAGCAAGGTCTGTCGGGACTCACGATCTCGCACGTCGGCACCGTAGGCGCCGTGGCGCGAGACGCCCACGGAAATCTCGCTGCCGCAACCTCCACGGGCGGCATGACGGGCAAACGCTTCAATCGCATTGGCGACACGCCGATCATCGGCGCGGGGACCTATGCGGACAACCGGTCCTGCGCCGTTTCGGCGACCGGGCACGGCGAGATCTTCATCCGCAACGTCGTTGCCCACGACATCGCCGCGCGCGTCCGCTTCGGCGGCCAGAGTTTGACCCGAGCGGTGCACGAGGTCGTGCGCGAGGAATTGCCGGCCATGCAGGGCGAGGGTGGCGTGATCGCCATTGACCGCAACGGCGAAATCGTGCTGGAGTTCAATTCAGAGGGCATGTTCCGCGCGCGCCAAAGGGCCGGCGAAACGGCCTTCGTCGGCATCTACCGCTAGCAGCCCGCGCTCAAACTGCGGGCATGTGCTTGGCCGGCGCGCGCCGCGTGGCTTAGCCAGCGGCAGCCTGGCCGCGGCGCTTGTTGAACCGGCCGGTGCGCAGCGAATGGTATTCGGCCTCCATGACCATGACGCGATTGCGGCCCTGCTCCTTGGCCGTATAGAGCGCCTCGTCGGCGAGCTGGATGAGGCCCTCGGGTGTGCGACCCGCGGTCGGGCGTATGAACGCGGCGCCGATGCTCACCGTGAGCCTCGAAGCGACTTCGGAAGCTTCGTGCGGAATGTTCAGTTCGGCGATCGAGCGCTGAATGCGCGTTAGCACTTCGGCCACGTATTCCCGGCTTGCCTCGTACAGCACAACCGCGAATTCCTCGCCGCCATAGCGCGCGACGAAGTCCATGGGGCGCCGCGCACACTGGGTCAGCGAAGTCGCGACGGCGCGCAGACATTCGTCGCCGGCCTGATGGCCATAGCGGTCGTTGTATTTCTTGAAGCAGTCGATGTCGACCAGCAAAATCGCGATCTCCTGCTCATCGCGCACGGCCTGTTGCCAGGCCCGCTGGATGTGCTGATCGAACATGCGGCGGTTCTGGATGCCGGTCAAGCCGTCACGCGCGACCATTTCGCGCAGGAGCCCGGCTTCGAGGAAGCGCAAACGGCTCGTGCGTTCATGCAGATAGGTAACCGAAGCGCCGACGAGATTGGCAGCCACCAACGCGAGCACGTTGTAGCTGAACTCCGAGTTCGTCAAACGCAGCGCGGTCTCAGCCGCGATATAAATGAACAACACGATCACGTTCGCGGCGAGTGCGTTATAGAACATCAGTCCGGCGAGGAAATAGACATACATGGTCGCGAGCAGCAGGCTCGGAAACAAGAATGGAACGCCGCCCGACGAGGCGATCAGTTGAATCACGACGTGACTGAGCCCGTAGACAGTGAGGGCGAAGCTCGTCAAGGGCTGGTAGATGCGGTCGCGCTGAGGCGAGAAGCTCGCGGCGAGCACGATGAGCAGCGTCGGCACGATGACCAGGATGTGCAGCAAGCTCGGGATTCGGTTTAAATTCTGGCCGAGGACCGTGGCGTCCATGGCCGAGAAGGCGATCGCGATCGTGATCGCCAAACAGAGGTTGGTGCGCACCGATACCAAGTTCTCGGCGAGATGGCTGTGCCGGAATTCGGCTTCGAGCTGCGCATCGAAGATCAGCCAGGGAATACGGGTCTTCAATTGCCGCGCGTGCGGCAAATCCGGCCAGTCATCCACGGAAATTCCATTTGTGCTTGGCATTGCAGCCACCGTACCCACGAATGCGGGCGCACTCTAGGACTTGCGCCACACGTTTTAACAAAACGGGGCCGGCCGCCTTGCAGTGTTTACAATATTATGTCAAATGTTCGGGCCGGGCCGAGGGACTCAATCGGCGAGGTATTGCGCCAGGTATTGATCGAAATTGAGCTTGTCGGCGGACTCGATCCGGCTCTGCGCCTCGTGCGACTCCGCCGCCGCCGCAGCGAACTCCTCGAGGCGACGCTCGTTCGGCGGATACAGGTCGAGGAAATAGTCTTTATGCAGCTTGGACATGCGCTGCGCCAGATCGAAAAAGGACTCGCCGGTCTCGCGCATCTCGGCGAGCATACGGGCCGAAGGGGTCCGTGCGACGTCGTTGATCTTGGCGCGCTGCTGCTCGAGCGCGGTCGCATAGGGACGCGCCGGCTCGCCGTGGTCGAGCAGCTCGCAAATTCCCTGCATATCGTCGAGCAACTCCGCCGCCCAGTCGAGCATGGGAAATTTGCGCCCGTCCCGGTTCAAGCGCAGCCCGGGTTCCCGGCCGAGCTTGGCGACGGTGAGATGATTGGCGTCCAAATCGTCCTGCTCGCCGTGGCCGATCGGTGCGCTCTCGCGCAGCAGGCACAAGGCGAGAAAGGCTTCCAGGAAACGCAGTTTGTTCTGATTGACGCCGACCGGGTCGAAAGCGCTCACATCGAGCGCACGCACCTCGACATACTCGACGCCGGCGCGATGCAGCGCCTTCGTCGGCCGCTCGCCCGAGCGCGCCACGCGCTTCGGTCGAATGAAACTGTAGTATTCGTTTTCAATCTGCAGCACATTGGCATTTAACTGCCGGTACTCACCGTCCACCTTGACACCGATCTGCTCGTACGGCGGATAGGGCGTTCTCGTTGCGCGCGACAAGTCGCGCACGTATTCGTTGAGACTGTTGACGGAAACGCTCAGGCTTGCCTGATTCTTGTTGCGATAGCCGATGTCGCTCATGCGCAACGAGGTCGCGTAAGGTGCGATCAAGGTATCCGCATCGAGAGACGCGAGTTCGGTGTGGCGACCCGCAAAGAAACTCTTGGAAACCGCGGGCGACGTACCGAACAAATAAAGTACGATCCAGCCATAGCGCCGATAATTGCGCAGCACACCAAAATATTGCTCGGAAACGAAATCCTGTCGCGCGAGCTTGGACTCATTGATCTGCTCGAGCACGTCCCACAACTGGGATGAAAAGGAATAATTGAAGTGCACACCGGAGATGGCCTGCATGATCCGGCCATAGCGCGCACTCAGGCCACGCCGGTAAATCGTCTTCATGCGCCCGACGTTTGAGCGACCGAACTGCGCGATTGGAATGCTCTGCTCGCCGTTGATCGCGCAAGGCATGCTGGTCGACCACAGCGTCTCGTCGCCCAGATGACGATAGACGAACTGATGAATGTCGCATAGATACTGCAGCAGCTCCCAAGTGTGCTGAAACGGCGGCGTCACGAGTTCGATCAGGGATTCGGAAAAATCCGTCGTGATGTGTTCGTTGGTGAGGGGCGCGCCCAGATCCTGCGGATGCCGCGTTTGTGCGATCTCACCGTTCGGCGTGACGCGCAGGGACTCCTTTTCGACGCCCTTGCGGCCGCCGCGCAGCACGGCGCGCTCGCCTGAATTGATCAGGCCCGCCAGGCGGCGCTCGAATTGCTTGTCAACCACGTTTCGCACCAACACGCTGCTCCTCGGGGGGCGCCTTGCGCCGGCCGACTAGGATACTTGAGGCGCGCAGGGTTTTGTCGCCGGACCCGCCTTAGGGTAGTTCCGCGATAACCTCGATCTGCACGAGGAAGCCCGGATCGACGAGACGCTGCACCTGCACCCAGGAGGTGGTCGGCAGTCGCTCCTTGTCGTAATACTCGAAGCGCAGGTCCGCAGCCTTCAGCATGGCGTCCATATCCGTTGTATAGATCGTTTCTTTGACGATTTCATCGAAACTCGCGCCATTCGCGTCCAGGGTCCGGCGGATATTCGTATAGGCCGCCCGCATCTGTGCCGCCATGTCGCCGGGGGCGACCAGCCGGCCATGTTCGTCGACCGCAACCGAGCCGGAGACATAGAGCGTCTTGTCGACGAGCACTGCCTGGGCGTAGCCGAAATCCTTTTCGTAAGTATTCAGGTGGAAGACCTGTTTGACGCGCGGTGGCGGAGCGGGAACCTCTTTCTCGCAGGCGACCAAACCGGCCAGCAGGGCCAGGGTGAATAAGCCTCTAATGATGCCGCGCCGCATTGCCCGCCCTCCTCTACTTTGCGCTCGTCTCTTGGGCGGCTTCCGCGTGCGCGCGCAAAGCGCGCAGCATGACCGGCAAATCGCGCTTCAGCGCGGACCTAACGAACCAGCGAGGCACCCAAAATCCCGGGGCGAAATCCAAGTCGTAATAAGCGACGGTGTAGTCACCGTCGCTCTGCAACGACCATGACCCGCGTAAACGCAACCGGTCGCCCGCGATCTTCTCGAACGAGATTGCCGACGGCTTCGTGTAGTTTGCACGTACCTCGAAGTTTACCCGAGGCACGTACCAAGAGTAGTCCATGACTTGCCTGATACGCTGCCATGACTCATCCGGCGCGCTTTCCTCGACGTCGCACACCTTGAGCCCGGGCACGATCTGCAAGGCTTCGGCACAGCTCGTGAGCACGCGCCAGAGAACGTCTCGGCTGGCATGGACGCGCAAGGCGGCGGACGCCTTACCGCCCTGCTCGTTCGGATCGAGCGAGATACGCAAATGCAAATCACTGTCGGCGTCGGCCGACGGCACAGCACCGGCACGGCCAGAAGCCATCACGCACAATAGAATCGCCAGAGTGAGAATCAAGCGCACAGCGCAGTCTGACTCGATTCTGCGGCCCGCGTTCAAGAAAATCCGCCTCGTTGCGCTCCGTCTCACCCGCCTCACCCGCCTCGTGGTCGGCCGCACACCGGGGCCGGTGAAGAGTCCATAATTCACTCCGTCTGCCAGGAGAGTCCAAGGTATGTTGCATGGGTCCAGTGCGCGACGCGTCGCGATTATCGGCGGCGTCAGAATTCCGTTCGAACGACCGGACGGTGCGTATGCAGCCGTCGGCAACCAAGAATTACTCACGGCGACCCTGCGTGGCTTGGTTGAGGCCTATTCCTTGCAGGGTCAGCAACTCGGCGAGATCGCGGCCGGGGCCGTGATCAAGCACACGAGTCAGTGGAGTCTGGCGCGCGCCTGCGTGCCCGATTCCGGCCTCGCCGCCACGACACCGGGCCTGGATGTGCAGCGCGCTTGCGCGACCGGACTCGAGGCGGCCATCCAGCTCGGCAACAAGATCGCGCTGGGTCAGATCGACTCCGGCGTTGCGGCGGGCGTCGACAGCGTCAGCGACCCACCCGTGGCCTTCCCGAAGGTTTTTCAGGAACTGCTGTTGCAGAGTTACCGGGGCAAGACTATCGCAGCGCGCTGGCGGCCATGGCTCGGCCTTCGTCTCCGACATCTGCGGCCGGTGCTGCCGGGAATCGCCGAGCCAAGCTCGGGCCTAACGATGGGCGCGAGCGCCGAACTGCTGATCAAGCGTTGGGGTATACGCCGTGCCGACCAGGACCAACTCGCCATGCAGAGTCATGAACGCGCGGCCGCCGCCTATGAGGCTGGATTCTATCGCGGTCTGGTCAGGAGTCACCTCGGCATCGAACGCGACGCCGCCATACGCCCGGATGCAAGTCTCACCAAACTCGGCGCTCTGACGCCGATTTTTGCGACCGGCGACGGCACGCTCACGGCCGGCAACTCTGCGCCGATGGCGGACGGTGCGGCCTCTGTATTGCTCGCCAGCGAGGAATGGGCGCGGCAACGCAACTTGCCCGTGCTCGCGTACCTGAGCCACGCAAGAGTTGCGGCGATCGACGTGACAGCCCACAGGGACGCCTTGTTGATCGCGCCCTGCCATGCGGTCGCGTCGCTCTTGGCCGATGCGCATTTGTCGCTGCAGGATTTCGACGCGGTCGAAATACATGAAGCATTTGCCGGGCAAGTCCTCGCAACGCTCGCGGCGTGGGCGGATCCCGAATTTTGTCGCGAGAACCTCGGCTTGAAAAACGCCCTGGGCGTCATCGATCGGGCCAGGCTCAACATCAAGGGCGGCAGCCTCGCCTTCGGCCATCCCTTTGCGGCGACCGGCGCGAGGATGCTCGCGACGCTCGCCAAGACGCTCGATGAGACCCGCGGCAGACGCGGTCTGATCGCGATATGCACGGCGGACGGCATGGGCGTAGCCGCGATTCTTGAGCGCTGACAAATGAACGCGTTATCCTAAACGGATGAAACTCAACGATCCCAGTTTGTTATGCCAACGCGGCTACATCGACGGCGCTTGGGTGGCGGCTGACGACAGCGCGACGCTGCCCGTCCACAATCCGGCCACAGGCGCAAGCTTGGGCAGCATCCCGAACATGGGCAGGAATGAAACGCGGCACGCGATCGAAGCCGCCGCGGCGGCGTTGCCGGCCTGGTCCGCTCGGACCGCGAACGAACGCAGCATCGTGCTGCGACGCTGGTTCGATCTGATCATGCAGAACCAGGACGATCTTGCCGTGCTGATGACCGCCGAACAGGGCAAACCGCTCGCCGAAGCGCGCGGCGAAATCGCGTACGCGGCGTCGTTCATCGAATGGTTTGCCGAAGAGGCGAAGCGTCTCTACGGCGATGTCATTCCCGGCCACCAGGCCGACAAGCGGATTCTCGTGCTGCGCCAGCCCGTCGGGGTCGTCGCCGCGATCACGCCCTGGAATTTCCCAGCGGCGATGATCACACGCAAGGCCGGCCCCGCATTGGCGGCCGGCTGTACCTTCGTCTGCAAGCCGGCGACGCAAACTCCTTATTCGGCGCTCGCGCTCGCGCTGCTTGCGGACCGCGCGGGTATCCCGAAGGGTGTGTTCAACATCGTCACCGGCAAAGCCACCGAGATCGGCGCCGAAATGACCTCGAACCCCTGGGTGCGCAAATTGACCTTCACGGGATCGACCGACATCGGCAAGAAACTGATGGCGCAGTGCGCGGGCACCATGAAAAAAATCTCGATGGAGCTGGGCGGTAACGCACCCTTCATCGTCTTCGACGACGCCGATCTCGAGGCCGCCGTGCAGGGCGCCTTGGCGAGCAAATATCGCAATACGGGTCAGACCTGCGTTTGTGCGAATCGCCTCTTGGTGCAGGCGGGCGTCTACGACGAATTCACACGCAAGCTCAGCGAGGCGGTTGGCCGTCTGCGCGTCGGCGACGGCCTGGCCGGCGTCACCGATCAAGGACCTCTGATCGACGCGAAGGCGCTCGCCAAGGTCGAGGAGCATGTCGCGGACGCTCTTGCCAAGGGCGCAAGTCTCGCGCGCGGCGGAAAGCGGCACGCGCTGGGTGGCACTTTCTATGAACCGACGATCCTGACCGATGTGACGCCGGCCATGATGGTGGCGCGCGAGGAGACCTTCGGTCCGGTGGCGCCGTTGTTCAAGTTCGACACCGAAGCAGAAGCGATCGCGATGGCCAACGACACCGAGTTCGGCTTGGCGGCGTACCTCTACACGCGCGATCTTGCGCGCAGTTGGCGCGTCTCCGAGGCGATCGAATACGGGATCGTCGGCATCAACACCGGGATCATTTCGACCGAGGTGGCACCGTTCGGCGGCGTCAAGGAATCGGGCAACGGCCGCGAAGGATCCAAGTACGGCATACTCGACTACACCGAGATCAAGTACGTTTGCATAGGCGGCGTGAGCTGATTGATGGCGGGAAATGCTCGGACGTTTTCTAGAGTTTTCAATACCGACTCCCGATATTCGCGCGTCGCTGGCGTTCTACGAGCGGCTCGGCTTCTCGCAGGCTGAGGTCGGCGAAGCCTGGACGCACCCGTATGCGGTGCTCACCGACGGCAGGCTTTGTCTCGGCTTGCATCAATCCGGTGCGAACGAAACCTTACTGACCTTCGTGCGACCCGATCTGCTCAAGTCGCTGGCGCTCATCGAACGGCAAGGCGTGGAATTCGAGTACCGAAACCTGGGCAACGACGTGTTCAACGAGGTGGCCTGGCGCGACCCATCGGGTCATCTGCTGCGACTCGTCGAAGCGCGCACCTTTTCTCCGAGCAAGCGGCCGGCAAGCGACCAGTCCGCCTGTGGATACTTCCGCGAGATCGCACTGCCGGCGCGCGAACGCGAGGCCGCGAAAGTGTTTTGGGAACGCTGGGGTTTCGTCGGCATCGATGAGCCCGAAGGCCCGCTGCCGCACACCTGCTGCACGAGCGATACGATCGACCTGGGGCTTTATGAACGCGGGGCGATCAGCCGGCCGACGCTGCTGTTCGGTAGCGAGGACCCGGCGGCCGATCTGGCCAGGCTCGCGCAACGAGGGATCGTCCCGGTGACGAACCTGCCCGCGCTGCTGCGCGGCGCATCGCTGACTTTGTTCATGGCGCCGGAGGGCACGCCGATTCTCATCGCCGCGGAACCGCGACCAGCGTGAGTTTCACGCGGATCTCGTCCTCGACACGCAGCGCGCCCATCATGACGCTAAACGGCGTCAGGCCGAGCGAGGTTTGGCGCAGAGGGAATTCCGCGGTCGCGGTCAAGACGTCAGCACTGCGCGTCACGTCGAAGGAAATCTTCTGCGTGGAAATATGCCCTGCGATCGCGATCTGCACGGTGGCCTGATGAGTCGTCCCGGTGCCGATCAGCTGCGAGCCCCGAATGGCAATGTTCGGGTAGACGGCGGCATCGAGCAGCGCGGCACTCAGCATATTGTGGCGCGTGCCCGCCTTTGCCTCGGCCGAGACCTCGTCGGCGAAGTCCGGGCCCTGCTCGGCGCGCGCGGCACCCTCGTCGACGCTGAAGTCGGCAACCGGGATCTGCAAGAAGAAGCCCGCCTGCGCGTCGCCGACAACCGGATCGACCCACCCGGTGAGCGCGCGATTCTGGATCACGTGATTGTGGCCGACGGCGGCCATGGCTCCGCCACGATAGACCAGCAGGCGCAGCAGCGAGCGCGCGGCATCGATATCATAAAGAGCGGCGCCCGCAGGCGGCCGAGACCAGGAATCGCTTGCGCCCTCGACGGGTGCTGCGGCCGGTAATGCGGCCGGGGCTGCGTTCGCGCCGGGCTGCGTCGGCGGCGCCCGACAGCCCGCGACCAGCATCAGCAGCACCCCGAGCACGGCGACCGTCGGGTTCGATTTGTTCCGCAGCATGTTGCCACCGGCTTGGCTTAGACTAGGGATTGAGCAGGGAGTCTGCGCCAGGAGGAGATCGATGCCAAACCCCGCCCCAAGGACACGCTACGATGCGGTTGCGCAAACCCTGCATTGGGTGATCGCAGCGCTCATCGTGACCCAATTCGCGTTGGCCTGGACCTTTGACGATTTGCCGCTGGGCATGCACAAACTCGCGCTGGTGGCCCGCCACAAGAGTTTCGGCATGACGGTGCTGATCTTGGCGGTCATTCGCTTGATTTGGCGCCTGACGCATACGCCGCCGGCGCTGCCCACGACCAGCACGCCGGTCGAACGCTTCGTCGCACACCTAACGCATATCGGCTTCTACGTGTTGTTGTTCGCGATGCCGCTCTCCGGTTGGCTGATGTCCTCGGCGAAAAACTACTCGGTCAGCTGGTTCGGCCTGTTCACCTGGCCGGATTTGATCGCCAAGAATGAGTCCAACTTCAATATTCTGCGCGAGACGCACGATGTCCTGAGCTGGGCACTCCTGGCACTTGCGATCTTGCACGTGCTAGCCGCTTTGAAACATCATTTCTGGGACAAGGACACGGTGCTACGACGCATGCTGCCCTTCACCAACACGGAGACAGGTCGATGAAACTTTATGCGCGCTTTACCGCATGTGGCACGCTGCTGGCGATGGCCGCGACCCTGCCATGCGTGAGCCTCGGCGCATCCGCACCCGGCGCTTACCTTGCCGACCCGGCCCAAAGTCGCCTCGAGTTCATCGGGGTCCAGGCAGGCGCGGAATTCAAGGCGGTGTTCAAGAAGTTCGCGGCCAGCGTGCAATTCGCACCGGAGAATTTGGCCACTGCCGGCATCGACGTCACGATCGACTTGAACTCGGTCGATTCCGGGGACAAAGACCGCGACGGCACGATCCGCGGGCCCGATATCTTCGACATCGCGCACAACCCGACCGCGCATTACGTCACGCGCAGCATCACGAAAACGGCGACCGGCTTCGCCGCGCAGGGATCGCTGACCTTGCGCGGCGTGACCAAAGATGTGCCGATCGAGTTTCAGTTTCAGCCCGCGGGCGCGGGCGCCAAGCTCGTCGGCACGGCGAAACTCAAGCGCCTTGATTTCGGTGTGGGTCAGGGAGACTGGAAGAGCACCGAGTGGGTCAAAGACGACGTGAAAATCAATTTTTCGCTCGCCCTGACGCCCAAGCCCTGACCTTGGCGCGCAAATCCTGCGCGCAGGGCGCGCTCAGCGTACCGGCAACTCGCGGGATTTCTGCACGGTGCGCAGTGCGAAACTCGACTGCACGCGCGATACGTGCGGCAAGCGCGTCAGGTGCTGGCTGTGCAGGCGCTCAAAGTCGGCGGTATCGGCGAGAACCACGCGCAACACGTAGTCATACTCGCCGGACATCAAATAGCACTCCATGACCTCAGGCACGAGACGCACGGCCTCCTCGAACGCGCGCAGTTGCGCCTGCTCCTGGCGCTGCAGCGTGATATTCACGAATACGTTGACGGGGCAGCCGGCCTTTTGTTGACTGATCAGCGCCGTGTAACCCTCGATGAAGCCGCCTTCCTCGAGTGCCCGCACGCGCCGCAGGCACGCCGACTCGGATAAGTTGACGCTCTCCGCGAGCTGGCTGTTCGTGATGCGACCATTCAGTTGCAGGGCACGCACGATGGCGCGATCATATCGGTCTAGGTTCATGGGCGGCAGGTTCTGTCGTGAAAACTCGGTTTGTTCGCATAGTTTGCCATATTCGACCCCGATTGGCGCCGATTCGCAGATTCCTGAGCGCGCCGCCGCCGTAAGCTACGCCCCTTCACCACCCCCCGCGGAGCGAACCCATGAAAATCGGCGTGCCCAAAGAGATCAAGATCCATGAATACCGTGTCGGCCTGGTGCCCGCTGGGGTCGCCGAGTTGGTGCGCGCCGGCCATGTGGTCGTAGTCGAAACCGGCGCAGGCCGGGGCATCGGCTTCGATGACGCGGACTATCGCGCTGCCGGTGCGGGCATTGGCGCCACGGCGGCCGAGATCTTCGCCTCCGCCGAGCTGATCGTCAAAGTCAAAGAACCGCAGTTGGCGGAATGCAAGATGCTGCGGCCGGGTCAAACCTTGTTTACGTATCTGCACCTGGCCGCGGACCGCGAGCAAGCCCTGGCCCTGGTCGCCTCGGGCGCCACGGCGATCGCCTATGAAACCGTGACCGCCGCCGATGGTTCCTTGCCGCTGCTCACCCCGATGAGCGAGGTCGCCGGTCGCATGTCGGTGCAGGTCGGCGCCCATTGCCTGCAAAAGGCCAACGGCGGCTTCGGCGTGCTGTTGGGCGGAGTTCCGGGCGTGGCTCCGGCAAAAGTCATCGTCTTGGGTGGCGGCGTCTCCGGCACGCACGCGGCCGAAATGGCGGTGGGCTTGCGTGCGGACGTCACGGTCGTCGATCGCTCCGTCAAACGTCTGCGCGAGCTGTCGACACAATTCGGAAATCAATTGAAGACCGTCTATTCGACCGCGCATGCGATCGAGGCGCTCGTACGCGATGCCGACCTCGTGATTGGTGCCGTCCTGATCACCGGCGCCGCCGCACCCAAGCTCGTGACCGAAGCCATGGTCAAGACCATGAAGCCGGGCGCCGTGCTCGTCGATATCGCGATCGATCAGGGGGGCTGCTTCGCCACCAGCCGGCCGACCACCCATGCGGAGCCCACATTTCTACAGGACGGGGTCATCCATTATTGCGTGACCAATATGCCGGGCGCCGTGCCGCGCACCTCGACGTTCGCCTTGACCAATGCCACCTTGCCCTATGTCAAGTCACTCGCCGATCTGGGGTGGCAGAAAGCGTGTGCCAACGACGAAGGTCTTGCGCGCGGCATCAATGTCCATGCGGGGCACGTAACCCATGCGGCCGTTGCGCGGGCACTGGGCCTTGAGTACCGGGAAATTTAGGCGCGGCGAGTTGCTTTGTAAAAATTGCAGCGTTATGGTGTTTTTGAAATGGGGCGCGGCCGGCGGCCCATCACACCAGGAGATCCCACCGTGAATAATCTTGCGCTTCGCCCGTATTGGCTGCCCGTCGCGCTGGCCGCCGCAATCACGACCGGCTGCGCGAGTCCGGAGGCTTTACGCCAGGCCGACGAGAGCAAGTGCAACAGCTTCGGCTTCCACCCAGGCACCGATGGGTTCGCGTCCTGCATGCAGAAGCTGGCCACGGATCGCGAGAACAACTCGCCATTCAGTGCGGCGAATATCGCGGCAGCCGCGGCGCAGTCCATGGTGCCCGCCATGTCGACCTGCGCCGGCACGCACAACGATAGCTCGAAGACCACCGGAACTGCGACGGCGACGACCACCGGCGTGCCCGGCAATTCGACGACGACCGGCACGAGCTCGAGCGAGACGAATTCCTCCGGAACTTCTTTCTCGGCTTGCGTCGGTAACTGAGAAGCCCCTGCCTTGATCCGTCTTGTCCTGCTGCTGCTAGGCACGGACTTCGTACGCCGCAGTTGGCGTTGGCTCGCCGTGATCGGCATCCTATGGGGCGTCGCCGGCCTCGTGATTTTCATCGATGCCCTAGATGGCAAGAGCTATTTCCCGCTGCGCCTGTTCGGCGCAGCGATGCTGCTCGAGGGACTCGTCGCGATCGCCGTGACCATGGGCGGATTGGATTCGCGCCGTCGTAACCGCCTGCGCTTGATCAAGGGTTTGCTGTTCATGTTTGTCGCGCTGCTGATCTTCGATCCCTACCCGGATGGCCCCTTTCTGCTGTCCATGCTGATGGGCCTGATTTTCGTGATCGGCGGCATGCTGCGCATCAGTGCGGCCTTGGTCGTGCGCTTTCGCGGCTGGCGGCTGGCGCTCACCGCCGGGGTGATCGAACTGCTGTTTGCGGTCATGATTTTGTCGCCTTGGCCGATCCCCTACACCGCCACGATTCCGGCCGCCGTCGGCCTCGGACTCATGATCAGTGGCTGGGCATTGCTACGCGTCGGATACCAACTGAGAAACCTACCGCGCTACGCGTCCGTGTCCTTGATGACCGGTCGGCGCGGTTTGGAGGCGCTTTATCAGCCGATTATTCAGACCGAGCCAACCGAGGGACGTCACCGCGGCGAATTGATTGTGCACGTCTGGACACCGGTGGGTTCGGCCGACGGCGCCATCAGACGCCCGATCGTCGATCGCTACGCTGCCGCGGTCGACCGCAAAGGCGTGATCTCTACCGGCCATGCCGCGATGGAAGTCCCGCCCGACATCTACATCAGTCATTATCCGGGCGTCGAAATCGAGCGTTCACCTGACCAGTTCATGCATACGCTCAAGGCAACAGACGACAACGACATCCCAGGGCTTTTCCAACCAAGCTACGCCGAGGAAGCGGCCGGCTGGTGCGAGTCTACGGAGAAGGTCGTGTTCCATTCCCTGGACTACGACTACAACCGGCTCAAGGCCTATTGGGAGGCCTACCGCCAGGACAACACCTACAATCTCACGAACCGGAATTGCTCGAGCACCGTAACGCATGCGCTCGAGACGGCACTCGCCGGGGTAATCGGCCGTCGCGGCCACCACTGGTGGCGATTTTTTCGCCTGCTACACAGCCCGGAACTCTGGTTGGCGAGCCAACTCTATCGGCGCGCCGACACCATGGCCTGGACGCCGGGACTCACTCTCGATTACGCACGCGCCTTGCATGCCGTCATTCATCCGCCGCAAGTGGGCTGGTTGATCATCGCGAAAGCGGCCTGGCGCCGCTATCGCGCCCATCACGCTACCTGATACTCGCCGCGAACTGACATTCGGCGTCGGATCCGGGGGCGCCGAATCGCCGCCGCCCTCCATATTGCTACTATACGATCGATCAATTACTCTCAGTCGCGCCACTAAGCCCAATCCCGCCGCAGCCAACGCTCCGAGGTCCCCATGGCGCGAAATCCGCGCTTCGACATCTTGTTCGATCCGGTGCGTATCGGCCCTGTCACGGCGCCCAACCGTTTCTACCAAGTGCCCCATGCGAGCGGGATGACCAATGCGCTGCCCAAGGTCCGCGCGAGCTTTCGGGAGATCAAGGCCGAAGGCGGTTGGGGTGTCGTCTGCACGGGGGCCGTATCCATCCACCCAAGTTCGGACGACTCACCGCTGCCGTTCGCGCTGCTCTGGGAGGACAAGGACATACGCGCGCACGCCCTGATGACGGACGCCGTGCACAAGCATGGCGCGCTCGCGGGCGTCGAGCTCTGGCACGGTGGGGCTTGCACGCTGAATCGCACGAGCCGCATCGCACCGCTGTCCCCGTCCGGCATGCCCTGGCTGTCGACTCATCTGGGATTCATGGGGAATCTGCGTCCACGCGCCATGGATCACGCCGACATCCGGGCGCTCCTGCAATGGCAGGCGGAGGGTGCGCGCCGGGCACAACGCGCAGGCTTCGACATCATCTATGTCTATGCCGGCATGGGCTACCTGCCCTATGAATTTCTACTGCCCGAATACAATCAGCGCACCGATGAGTATGGCGGCTCGATCCTGAATCGCGTGCGACTCGTGCGTGAACTGCTGGAAGTCACGCGCGATGCCGTGGGCGATCGTTGCGCGGTGGCGCTGCGGATCAGTCTCGAGGAGTTGCGCGGCCGCCCGGGCGCGGACGCGGAATCCGAAGCGCATGAGGTCGTCGCCTTGCTTGCCGATGTGCCCGACCTTTGGGATGTAAAAATGGATTCGAGCCCCACGGACTGTGCGCCGTCGCGCTTCACCGCGGAGGGCAGCCACGAGCCCATCATCGAATTCGTCAAACGCGTGACCAGGAAGCCCGTGGTCGGTGTTGGCCGCTTTACCTCTCCCGATGTCATGGTCTCCCAGATCAAACGCGGCGTGCTCGACCTGATCGGCGGCGCACGACCGTCGATCGCGGACCCCTATTTGCCGAACAAGATCAACGAAGGCCGTGAACACGATATTCGCGAGTGCATCGGCTGCAATATCTGTATTTCCAGCTGGCACGACGGTGTACCGGTTCGTTGCACACAGAATCCGACGGCCGGCGAAGAGTGGCGCCGTGACTGGCACCCGGAACGCTTTAGGCCGCCCGCGAGCAGCGCCTCCGTACTGGTCGTGGGCGCAGGTCCGGCGGGTCTCGAGTGCGCGGTCACGCTGTCGCGTCGCGGCTATCCCGTGACGCTCGCCGACAAAGCCGAAGAATTCGGGGGCCGGCTGCGATTCGAGACGCGGCTGCCGGGCCTAGCCACCTGGGGACGTGTCGTCGATTGGCGCCTGGGCCAGTTGCGTACGAGCCCCCTGGTCAATCCTTATCCCGGCAACGAATTGGGGGTCGACGACATCCTGGCGCTCGAGCATACGCACGTCGTCGTCGCGACCGGTGCGCGCTGGACGAAGATGCTCTACGGCGCCAACGAATTTCCGATCCCGGCGCTCGATGCGCCGCGCATTTACACGCCGGACGACGTTGCCGCGGGCCTCGTTCCGGAGGGTCCGATCGTGGTGTTCGACTTCGACAACTATTACCTGGCAAGCGCGATCGCCGAACATCTGGCCAAGCTCGGGCAGCAGACCACGTACGTGACGACCGGCGGCAGCGCCTCAGCGTGGACCTTGATGACCAACGAGTTGCCGCTCATCCATCGCGCGCTCGTCAAAGCGGGCGTGCCGATCTTGACGGGCCAACGCGTCACGGCCTTCGATGGCGCCGAACTTGGCCTCGAGGATATCTTCGGCGGCGTGACGAAAACCCTCGCTTGTCGCTCGCTGGTCATCGTCGGAATCCGCAAGCCGCGCGACGAACTCTATCGATCGCTGCTCGCCCGCGGCGCAGAGCTCGGCCAGGCCGGCATCGCCTCGGTGCGCTTGATCGGTGACGCGCTCGCCCCGGGCGCAATCGTGCATGCCGTGCATAGCGGACATCGCTACGCACGTGAACTGGAGGCGCAAGCCGGCAGCTTGCCCTATAAGCGGGACTTTCCCGTATGAGCGAGCGCCCCCTCGAAAGCCGCTTGACGATGGAACGCTCCCTGCCGAGCGCTTGGTATCACGAGGATGCCGTGTTCAAGGTCGAGAAAGAGCGACTGTTTCAGCGCGAATGGTTTGCTGCCTGCCGCGACGAGGAGTTGCCCAAACCGGGCGATCATCTGGTGCTGGATCTCTTCGGCGAGAGCGTGTTGCTGCTGCGCAATCGCGACGGCGAACTGCGCGCTTTTTACAACGTCTGCCGACATCGTGGCGCCCGGCTCTGTGCAGCACCCGGCGACCCGCAGGGTGCTTGGGGGCTGAACCTCGCGGGAGGGGTGACGGCTGGCCGCATGATTGTCTGCCCCTACCATCAATGGTCCTACGATCTCAATGGCGCCCTCGTCGCGGCACCCCACCTGACGGCGAACCCCGAATTCAAGAAAGACGATTTTCATTTGTATCCGATCGGCGTCGATGTCTGGGGCGGATTCGTTTTCTTGCACCTGACGCCCGCGCAAGCGCCGCCTCTCGCCGCCCAATTGGGCGAGGTGCCGCAGCGGCTGCAGCGCTATCCCCTCGCTGATTTGCGCATCGGTGCGACGCGGCGCTACGAGGTCGCGGCAAACTGGAAAATTCTCTGCGAGAACTACAACGAGTGCTACCACTGCGGCGGCGTCCACCCCGAGTTGTGCGCCGTCGTCCCCTCCTTCCGCGAGGCGGGCGGCGCGCAGCTGGACTGGAGTCGCGGCGTGCCCCACAGGGACGGCGCCTACACATTCACGCATAGCGGCACGACGCGACGGCGCGCGTTTCCGGGCTTGGATGCCGACGAACAGGTGCGCCACAAGGGCGAACTCGTCTATCCAAACTTGTTCGTGAGTCTCGCTTGCGATCATGTCGCCGCCTTCATTCTGCAGCCGCGCGCGGCGGGGCGAACCGACATTATCTGTCATTTCCTGTTCGAACCCTTCGAATTGGCCAAGCCGGATTTCGACGCGGCAGATGCCGTCGACTTTTGGGACTTGGTGAATCGCCAGGACTGGAGCGTCTGCGAGTCGGTCCAACAGGGCTTGCGGGCCCGCGTGCACCGCTCGGGGTTCTATGCGCCCATGGAGGATTTCAATCTGGATATCAGGCGCTACGTGAGTACGCGAATCGGTCCCTATCTGCCGGAGTGAGCGAGACATGGCGAGCGCCCCGCATGTGCCAAAATTTCAACGTGCGACGCCCGCGGTGCGCCGCGAAGCCTTGGTCGAGGCGACGCTGCAGAGCTTGCGCGAGCATGGCTATGAAGGTGCATCCATACGCAGAATCAGTGCGGTGGCCGGCGTGTCGATCGGGCTGATCAATCACCACTTCAAGAGCAAATCGGAATTGATCGCGGCGGCCTACGACAGCCTGGCGGTTTCCCTGCGGACCTCGATGCGCGCCGAGGTCGACAACACGCAGCTCAGTCCCCGCCAACGACTCAGCGGCTTCTTTCGCGCCTCGTTTGCGCCCGAGCTCATCGATCCCGCGATTTTCAACGTTTGGCTCGTGTTCTGGAGCATGGTCCTGCATTCGCCGGAAATGCGCAGCGTGCATGACCGCACTTATCGCGAGTACAGATACATGCTGGAGTCCCTGCTCGCGGCGCTCGACGACGAGGGGGATGCCCCGGCTTTCAAGCCGCAACCGGCCGCGATCGCCTTATCGGCCCTGCTCGACGGACTTTGGATCGAGTTGAGTTTGAGTCCCGCAAGCTTCACCGCCCAGGATGCGATCGGGCTATGTGAAGACTGGGTGAGCGCGTTGTGCGCGGGGGCCTTACCGGGCCTGCTGCTTTAGGGCGGCGGCGGCGCGCCGTGGCCGAGCAGCTGCGCAAAGCGCTCGGCATCGACATTCCCGCCGCTGACGATGACGCCGATGCGCTGACCGGCGAGCTCGCGGCCCAGCGCCATGACCGCCGCGAAGCCTAGGCAGCCGGTCGGTTCGACGACGATCTTCATGCGCGTCGCGAAGAAACGCATGCACTCGACGAGCGCCGCATCGTCGGCCGTCAGAATGTCGGTGACCTCGCGGCGGATGATCTCAAAGGGAATGCGGCCGAGCGATTGGGTCTGGGCGCCGTCGGCAATCGTTTTGGGCACATCGATGCGCACGATCGCGCCGCGACGCAAGGATTGTTGACCGTCGTTGCCGGCGGCCGGTTCGACGCCGTATACCTTGCATGCGGGAGTACGCGCCTTGACCGAGAGCAAGGACCCGGCGAGCAGACCACCGCCGCCGAGACAGACGAAAAGACTGTCCAGAGGACCCACCTCCTCCTGCAGTTCCAGCGCGGCCGTTCCCTGACCCGCGATCACGTCCGCGTGATCGTAAGGCGGAATGACGGTCGCACCCTGCTCGGCGGCGATTTGCGAGGCAATCTCTTCGCGACTCTCGCGATAGCGGTCGTAGCTGACGACGATGCCGCCATAGCCGCGCGTGGCGGCAAGCTTCGCGGCCGGCGCATCCTCGGGCATGACGATGGTCGCCCGGAGCTGCAAGCGTTGCGCGGCGAGCGCCACGGCCTGCGCATGGTTACCCGATGAAAACGCGACGACTCCGCCCGCGCGTGCGGCTGCATTGAGCTTGGACAGCGCATTGAACGCACCGCGAAACTTGAAGGCGCCCATGCGCTGAAAGTTCTCGCACTTGAAGAACACGCGTGCGCCCAACATCGTGTCGAGTGTTTGCGCGGTCAGCACCGGTGTGCGGTGCGCGTGTCCGCGCAGGCGCTGCGCCGCCGCCTGCACGTCGTCGTAGGTCGGCAGCCCGGATGGGGTTCCCGTCACGCCGAAATCACCGGTGAGTCCATGTCAGGTCACCTTGTCGCTCGGCCCTAACCCAGGGGCGAAACGCCGAATAGGCGCGCGTGCGCCCAGAGAATCAAGAAAACATAGGTTGCGAGACCGAGGATCACGGCGACTGCGTCGTTCCAGGGCCGTGCCGGAGCCATGCGCAGCACCTGCGGCGGGCGTCGTTTGAGCGAGATGCGGTCGAGCACGGCCCAGACGAGGAAGCCGCCGAACAGCAATAAATCGGCAAGTCGACCATTGGCGAGCAAATGCGCCAGTGCCCAAAATTTGACCGCGACCAACATCGGATGTTTGGTCAGGGTCTTGATCCGACCCGGCAGATTGGTCGCGAACAACAGCGGAAACACCGGCAGCATCAAGAGAAACGCGACATACCGCAGCCAATGCGGCGGCGTGTACACGACGATGGGATCCTGACGCGCCAAACCGAAGCCGTAGCAAATGAGCACGAGCCCCACGAGGGCGATAATGCCGATCGTCGCCTTCCAGCCACCGTCGCCCAAACGCCGGCGCAAGCGATCACGCCAGGCCGGCGCAAAGATCGCGGTCGAATGGGCGCCGAGAAAAATCAGCAGACCGACAATCAACAAAATCATGAGCACATCACCTTGGGATCTATTTCTTGGCGCGCGGTTTCTTCATGCGTGCCTTGTTCGGGCGCGCCTTGCGCAACGTTACGCGCTTTGCTCGCGTAGCGACTTTCTTCCGCGGCGGCGTGCGCCGTGCGGACACCTTGCGCGAGACCGCTTTCTTGACGGCCTTGGCGACCTTCTTCGCGGTCTTCTTGGCGGTCTTCTTGACCGCCTTCTTGGCAGACTTCACCGGCTTGGAGCGCTTCGCGATCGGCGCAGTCACAGCCCGCGTCGGCGTCGCGTCGAGGCCGCGCAATTGATCCAAGATCGCGGGGTTTTCGAGCGTGGACACGTCCTGCGTGATCACTTCGTCGCGCGCAATCGAGCGCAGCAGGCGACGCATGATCTTGCCCGAACGGGTCTTGGGCAGATTGTCGGTCAAACGAATTTCGTCCGGCTTCGCGATGGGGCTCAGCTGCTCGCCGACCCAGTTCCGCAATTCGGCAATGAGCGCCGATGCCGCGTCGCCGGTCGGACGCGGCCCGTTGAGCACGACGAACGCAAACACGGACTCGCCCTTGATCTCGTGCGGCTTGCTGACGACCGCCGACTCGGCAACCGCCGGGTGCGCGACCAGCGCCGATTCGATCTCCATCGTGCCGAGGCGGTGACCCGCGACATTGAGCACATCGTCGATGCGCCCCATGATCCAGAAATAACCATCCGCATCGCGATGCGCCGAGTCGCCGGCGACGTAGAAGCGATTTTGGAATTTGGACCAATAGGTGTCGAGGTAGCGCTGATTGTCGGCCCAAATGGTGCGCAGCATCGACGGCCAGGGTCTCTTGATCACCAGATACCCGCCGGCATCCGCCTCTTTGACCGTTCGGCCTTCATCATCGACGATGTCGGCAAATATTCCGGGTAAGGGCTTGGTGCAGGAACCGGGCTTCGTTGGGGTCACACCCGGTACCGGCGTCATCATGATCGACCCCGTCTCGGTCTGCCACCAGGTATCGACGATCGGACAGCGCGAATTACCGACGACGCGGTGATACCACATCCAGGCTTCGGGGTTGATCGGCTCGCCGACGCTGCCGAGCAACCGCAGCTTGGATAAATCGTAGCGTTGCGGAATCTCCTCGCCGAGTTTCATGAGCGCGCGGATCGCGGTCGGCGCGGTGTAGAAAATCGTGACGCCGTGGGCTTCGCACAGCTTCCAGAACCGGCCGCCGTCCGGGAAATTCGGCGCTCCCTCGTACATGAGGATCGTGGCGCCCGCCGCCAGGGGCCCATAGGCGACGTAGGTATGGCCCGTGATCCAGCCCACGTCGGCGGTACACCAGTACACGTCCTGCTCTTGCAGATCGAAGGTCCAGCGGCTGGTCAATTTGGCGTTGAGCAGATAGCCGGCGCTCGAATGTTGGATGCCCTTCGGCTTGCCGGTCGATCCGGACGTATACAACAGGAACAGGGGATGTTCGGCCTCCACCCAGACCGGCTCGCAGTGCGTGCTCGTGCCCTGCACGAGATCGCTCCACCAATGGTCGCGGCCGGCCCGCATCGCGCATTCGCCGCCCAAGCGCGCGTAGACGATCACGCTGCGTACGGACTTGCAGCCGTCGGCCAAGGCCTTGTCGACCGCGCGCTTGAGCTCGATTCGGTTGCCTCCACGCCAGCCGCCGTCGGCGGTGATCACCATTTTAGCGCCGGCATCCTCGATGCGGTCTTTGACCGCATTGGCCGAGAAGCCGCCGAACACCACCGAGTGCACGGCCCCGATTCGGGCGCAGGCATGCATCGCGATCACGGCCTCCGGAATCAATGGCATGTAAATGACGACGCGATCGCCCTGCTTGATGCCCTGTGCCTTGAGCACATTTGCAAAACAGGACACCTGTTCGTGCAATTGCCGATAGCTCAGCACGCGCACATCGCCGGGTTCGCCCTCGAAAATGATGGCGGCCTTTTCCGCCCGCTGCGCCAGATTCCGGTCGATGCAGTTGTAGGAGACATTGAGCCGGCCATCGGTGAACCAGCGATAATTCGGCGCGTCGTCGTCGTCGAGCGGTATCGTGAACGGCGTCTGCCATTCGATCTCGGAATTGGCCAAATCGGCCCAGAAACCGATGTAATCCTCGCTCGCCTTCGCGTACATGTCGGCGAGCTCGCCCGCCTTCAGCGTCGCCTGCGCGACGAATTCCGGGGGCGGCGCAAAGACGCGCAGCTCGTGCATGACCGATTGAATATCTTGTTTTGCCACCGACGCTCTCCCCGTCAAGCCTGCTCTTATTGTACGTTCAATTGGCCTCAAAGCCCGTGATGCGGCGCGCCTGGCGACGCAAAATACTTCCGAATCCATGCGCGTCGAAGAATCTCTCGAGCGCGGCCGCATCCGCGGGCCGAGGCTTGAGGTCATCCACGGAGGCTTCGAGCGGCATGTCGCAAACGATGCCGGTCAGCCGTCGCGCGAGATAGGCCGCCTCCTTGTGGGCCAGCAGCTTGGCCGCAACCCCTGCGGCTCCGCGCAGCTCCAAACTCGGCACGCGCTCGATATTGGCGTAGAGATCGTCGAGCGAAGCAAAGCTCGCAAACAACTCGGCGGCCGTCTTCTTGCCGACCCCCGGAACGCCGGGAATATTATCGACGCTGTCCCCCGTCAAGGCGAGAAAGTCCGCGATCAGCTCCGGCGCTGCGCCGAAGCGCGGGCCGATGTCGTGGTAGTGATAGCGAATGTTGCCGCTGTAGTCCCAAAACACGTCGCCGTCGCGAATCAGTTGCGACAAATCCTTGTCGCGAGTCACGAGTACGTTGCGAAAGCCGGCGGCGCGCGCGCGCGCAGCGAGCGTGCCGATGATGTCGTCGGCCTCGTATTCGGCGCTCGCGAATTCCGCAAGACCCATGTGCCGGCAGAACTCTCGACACAGACCGAACTGGCGCGCGAGGTCGGCGGGCGCAGATTCGCGATTCGCCTTGTAGGCGGGATAGATGCTGTTGCGGAATGAGGTTTCGCTGCCGAGGCTGTGATCGAACGCGATACCGATGCGCTCCGGCCGTACTTGTTCGAGTAGATCCGAGATGAATCTCGCAAAGCCGTACAGAGCGTGGGTTGCATTGCCGTCGGCGTCGACCATGTCCGGCGGCATCGAGTAATAGGCCCGAAATACGAAATAACTGGCATCGACATGGTAGACGACGCCGGATCGCAGAAGGGCGCTCACGAGCGACTCACATCGGCCAGCGTTGCATGCGCTCGTGCAGCGGGCTGGAGCGGGGAAAATGCGCGATCAAATATTCCATTTGATCGGCGAGAACGCGCCGGCCCTTGAGATAGATGTACTCGGCGTAGGTTGGTGTGAACGGCACGGCAAGCAGCTGCATACCGGCCTGCTCCGGGGTACGCGAGGCTTTTGCATTATTGCAGCGGCGGCAGGCCGTGACGACATTGCCCCAGGTATCCTGGCCGCCACGGCTGAAGGGCGTGACATGGTCGCGCGACAAGAGGCTGTAGCTGAAACGCGCACCGCAATACAAGCACAAATACGCGTCGCGCCGGAACAGCGTCTGATTATTGAGCGGCGGTGTGTACGTCGCACCACGCAGATTGCCGGGATTGCCGGTGACGCCCAAGGTCGCGATGATCGAGTTCACATCGACGATCGTGCGCAGCCCCGTACGGGCCGACGTGCCGCCGTACAGCCGGTACAGCTGCGTGCCGCAGGTATAGGCCACTTGCTCCGTGTGATACAGACGCGCCGCCTCGCGATAATCGACCCATTCCAGCGGCATGCCCGACACATCGGTGCGCAGGATTTGCTGGCTCAGTGGATAGCTCTGCGAGGCCAGCGAGATTGCGTCCCGCCAGTCGGCCAAGGATTCGTGGTCGTCTACACCCGTGCTCATACAACACTTAAGATAGTCGAGTCTTGTGCCATAATTCAATGTTTAGGGGGAGATAACCTGCATGCCTGTCGTCGTCGGTGTCCTCAAGGAGACCGCTGCCAATGAAAATCGTGTCGCCATCGTCCCAGAAATAGCTGCGAAGCTGAAGGCACTTGGCGCGACAGTCGTCATGCAAAGCGGTGCCGGGGTCGCGGCACAATTTCCAGATTCCCAGTATACCGGCGTCGAGTTCGCCGATGCGGGGGCCATCCTGGCACGCGCGGACGTGCTGCTCAAGGTGCAGCCGCCCAGCCTCGACGAGGTCGCGGCGCTCAAAAAAGGGGCCGTCGTGGTCGGCTTCATGCAGGCCTATGCGCGACCGGAACTCGTCCGCGCCATGCAGTCACGGGGGCTGACGAGTTTCGCGATGGAGCTCGTGCCGCGCATCTCGCGTGCCCAGTCGATGGATGCCCTCTCTTCCCAGGCTGCGGTCGCCGGCTACAAAGCCGTGTTGATTGCGGCGAATTCGCTGGAAAAATTCATGCCCATGCTGACCACGGCGGCGGGCACCATCCGCCCAGCGGCTGTCTTGGTGATCGGCGCGGGCGTCGCCGGATTGCAGGCGATCGCCACGGCCAAGCGCTTGGGCGCGGTCGTCGAAGCCTATGACGTGCGCAGCGCGACACGCGATCAGGTCAAGTCGCTGGGCGCCAAGTTCGTCGAGACCGGCGTGTCCGCGGATGGCGCGGGCGGTTATGCGCGTGAACTCACCGACGAGGAAAAGGCGAAGCAGCAAGAGGTCTTGGATGCGCGCATCGCCGCGAGCGACGCCGTGATCAGCACGGCATCCGTCCCCGGCCGCGCCGCGCCGCGAATCATCAGCCAGGCGGCGGTCGAGCGCATGAAGCCGGGTTCCGTGATCGTCGATATCGCGGCGGAACAAGGCGGCAATTGCGCGTTGACGCGCGCGGGCGAGACCGTGCTGCATGCGGGCGTCAAGGTTTTGGGACCCGTGAATCTGCCCGCGACGCTCGCGTTTCATGCCAGTGAAATGTATTCCCGCAATCTGTTCAATCTGTTGAAACCCGCGCTGCCGAAGGGTGAATTGAGCATCGACTGGCAGGACGAAGTGTTCGCCGGCGCGGTGCTAACTTGCGACGGTCAAATCAAACACGAAGCGACGCGCAAAGCGGTGGAAGGAGCCTGAACATGATCGATGGCGTCATTGCTCTCTATATTTTTATGTTGGCCGCGTTCACGGGCTATGAAGTGATCTCGCGCGTGCCTGTCATCTTGCACACACCGCTGATGTCGGGTTCGAACTTCATTCACGGCATCGTGCTGGTCGGCGCAATGGTCGCGCTCGCGACCGCGGATACGACGCTGGTGCGAGTCATCGGTACGGTCGGCGTGTTTCTCGCGGCCGGCAACGCGGTCGGCGGCTACGTCGCCACCGAGCGCATGTTGAAGATGTTCGTGGCGGCGGGCAAAAAGAAGGGTAAGAGTTGATGGATTTTTCAAACCTGTCGCAGACGCTCGTGCAACTGAGCTATCTGGCGGCTTCGTTCCTGTTCATCGTCGGTTTGAAGCGCATGAGTTCACCGGTCACCGCCGTGAGCGGCGTGCGCTGGGCCGGCGTCGGCATGGTGCTCGCGACGATCGCGACCCTGGCCTTCATGGGCGCCTCCTCGCTCAATTTGATGCTCGTGATCGGCGCGATCGTCGGCGGCGGCACGATCGCCTGGGTCAGCGGCAAGCGCGTCGCGATGACCGACATGCCGCAGATGATCGCGCTCTACAACGGCATGGGCGGCGGCGCGGCGGCGGCGATCTCGGCTGTGGAACTCTACGGCGGCGGTGCGCAAAGCGTCACCCACCTCGCGATCGGGGCCATCGGCGGATTCATCGGCTCGGTGTCCTTCAGCGGCAGTTTGATCGCCTTCGGCAAACTACAGGGCTTGATCACCAAGTCCGTGCGTTTCTCCGGGCAGAAACTCGTCAATCTCGCGATCTTGATCGCGACCGTGGCGCTCGGCGTCGCGATCGTGTCCGGGTACTACGCCGGGCCCCTGGCCGTGACCTTGTTCTTCTTGTTTGCGTTGCTGCTCGGCATTGCGATGACGCTGCCGATCGGCGGCGCCGACATGCCCGTGGTCATCTCGCTCTACAATGCCTTGACCGGACTTGCGGTCGGTTTCGAAGGCTTCGTGCTCGACAACGCAGCGATGATCATCGCCGGCACAGTCGTGGGCGCTGCCGGCACGTTGCTGACGCAGCTCATGGCGAAGGCCATGAACCGTTCGCTCGCCAACGTTTTGTTCGCCAATTTCGGCGAGAGCTCGAGCGGCGGCGGCACGGTCGCAGGCACACAGAAGCCCATCGAGGCCTCGGATGCGGGCGTGATGCTCGCATTCTCGCAGAAGGTCATCGTCGTGCCGGGCTACGGCATGGCGGTCGCGCAGGCGCAGCATAAAGTCTGGGAAATGTGCCAGTTGCTCATAGAGCACGGCGTCACGGTCAAATTTGCCATCCACCCGGTCGCAGGACGCATGCCGGGACACATGAACGTCTTGCTCGCCGAAGCAGGCGTGCCCTACGACTTGATCTCGGACCTCGACGAGATCAACGCAGAGTTCGACACCGCCGATGTCGCCTTGATCATCGGCGCCAACGACGTCGTCAATCCGGATGCACGCACCAATCGCGCGAGCCCGATTTACGGCATGCCGATCTTGAGCGCCGACAAGGCCAAGAATGTCATCGTGATCAAGCGCGGCCAGGGCCAGGGCTTCTCCGGAATCGACAATGCCTTATTCGGTCTCGATCAGACTCGCATGCTGTACGGCGACGCGCAGTCGGCGGTCGGGCAACTGATCCAAGCGATCAAGGCTGCAGGCTGAGCTCGAAACGATCGGCGACTTCCCAGACGGGAGGCGCCGCGGCGCCGGGATTGGCAAGCCGGACCATAGTCGCTACCAAGCGGTCGTCATGGAGCTCGAGGCGCACGTAGTGATAGTTGGGAAAATCCGTGCGCTGGTACAGATCGGCCGGCGTACGCGTGACTTCGTAGGGTTTCGCGCCGCCGCCGCCCGAGACGAGATACGTGACGCCGCTCTGTTCGAAGCGCTCATAATTGTGAATGTGACCGGCGCTCACGAGGATGCGCGCGCGCAGAGCCGGGGCGACCGAATTTAAGTAGGCGGCGAGCGACTGCTCGTTCGGGCGCGGATTATGATCGCTGAGTATCCCCGTCGCGAGATCGGCGACCGGCGGGTGATGCAGCACGATCAAGACGACGCGCACCTTCTTGTTCAGACCCGCGATCTGCTGCTCCAGCCAGATGCGCTGATCGCTGCCCGGCAACAGCGAGGCGTCCGTGTCGAGCGCTAGCCCAAGAACCTTGCTGCCGAGCGCGACCGAGTACCAGCGACGATCGCGAAGTTCCGGGAAGGCCGTCCACCAGTACTCCAAGCACTGCGCGACATCGCATTGCGAAAACTCATGATTGCCGAGCGCCGGATAGACGCGCAATTGCTGATTGCGCCAAACTTGAGTCTCCACGCGATACTCGTCGTAATCCGCGCTTTTGCCGTGCCAGGGCACGTCGCCGTTGAGAAAAATGGCGGCCGGGTGCTCGGCAGCCACCTTCGCGACCAGTGCCTGGCGTGCCGCGGGCGAGGTCGCCGCCAACTCGCTCGGATCCGTAAAGCGCATGTCGCCGTAGGCGATCATGACGAGCGGCGTCGGCAGAGCGGAGTCGGGCACGCGGAACGTGACAGCGGCAGAAGCCGTGCCCGCCGCACCGCGCGACCCGGTGCCCCCCGCGCCCATCGTGCCCCCGGTGCAGCCGCCGAGAGCGATCAGCGTCGCAGCGACCGCGCTCGCGAGCACGGCACGCGCAACCGCCGGGACGAGCAAACCCTGACCGCCAGGTGTCATCGCCGACCGTGATGCGGCGGCGCATGTGGCTGCGCATGCGGTATCGCCATATGCGGAGCGGCATGCGGCGCAGCCTCACGCGGCGCGGAGAAGCGCTGTTGGAAATGCTGCTGGATCACGGCGTGACGCTGCTCGGGCGTCATTTGTCGCCATTGTCGTTCCAGTTCCCGTCGTTGCTCCTCCGGTCGTTGCCGGAATTGCTGATATTGCTGACGCACGCGTTGCTGTTGCTCCGGGGGCAGGCTCTTGAATTGTTTCCAACGTTCACGCAGCTCCTGCCGTTGTTCCGGTGGCATCGCCCGCCATTGGCTAAACCGCTGTTGCGCACCCTCGCGCTGCTGCGGCGTCATCGACAACCAGCGTCCGCTGCCACGCGCCAGCGCCTGTTGGCGCTCGGGCGGCAGGCTATCCCAGGAGCCGTGAAAACTTTGCAGCAGTTTCTGTTGATCGGGCGACAGCGACTCCCAGCTATGTGGTGCGACAGCCGGTGCCGATTCCGGCGGTACTTGCGCGAAGCCCGTATTCGCGGCCGCGAGCAGCAAACCCAGCGTGAGCATCAGAGCGCGCATCACTGCTTTGAATCCGGCGGTGGCGGCGGCGAAGTTTGCGTATGGGGATCCGTTTTCTTCAAGAACTCCCACCAACCGGCATCTCCCACGTCGTCGGCGCCCAAAAACTCGATGAACGACTCGTCGCTGGGCGGCGGCGGTGGCGGTGGCGGCGGTGTCGACGATGACGGCGGAGGCGAGCCCGCCGCGGCGGCGGCCGAGATCACGCCAGTCATGACCCACCATTGCCATCGCAATCTCAACGACGACTCAACCGACGCTACCGGGGTCGGTACTGGCGGTCTTGTCGGCAGCCCATTGATAAAAGTCGATATCGTCTTGCAGCATGTCGATGGCGTCGCCCGAGCCTCCGTCGCTGGCCGCAAGGATGTCGAGGTCCTCCAGATTCTGCGCATCGGCCGAAATCGGGGCGGGATGCGGCGCGGAGAACTGATGCACGAAAGGCGTCCCGAACCAGATGGCCGCACCCAAGACGCCGGCCGCAGTGACGCCGGCGGCGGAGGTCCACGCCGGGACGCGGAAAAAGCCGGAGCGCTTGCTGCGCGCGACGTCGAGCGCCGCATGCCGAGCCTGATTGAGCCGCGAACGCACGCGCATGTCGACTTGCTCGACGCTGGCATCGAACAGCTCACGGCTGCGTTCCTCGATCGAACCGGGGGGATATTCGTTCATGACCAGACCTCGCCCAATTGCTCACGCAGTGTATGTACGGCGCGGGAATAATGTGTCTTGACGCTGCCCTCGGAACAGCCCATGGCGCGGGCGGTCTCGGCCACGTCCAAAGCTTCGAAATTTCGCAACATGAAAGCCTCGCGCTGCCGGGCAGGCAAGCTACGCAGGGATTCCTCGAGTTGGCGCATGGCTTGGTCCTGCATCAGCAACTCAGGAGCGTCCGGACCTGGCGCGGCGACATTATCCATGGGGTCCTGAGCCTCCTCATCAGGGTCCTCCTTGGGACCGGGCAACCACGCCATCCAGCGCTTGCGCACGGTCCGCCTGCGTTGCAAATCGCGGATGCCGTTTTCCAGGATCCGGAAGAACAGCGGCCGCCATTCGGCGCTCGGTTTGGCGCTATAGTTGCGCGCCAACTTGAGCATCGCGTCCTGAACCACGTCGAGCGCGTCGTCCTCATCGCGTAGACTGACTTGGGCCATCCGAAAGGCGCGCCGCTCGACCTCCGCCAAAAATTTATCCAGTTCCTTAGTATGGTCCAATGCAACATCCTCGGGTGCAGGGGCAGGACCTTCCCATGCCATCCAAGCGTGCGAGAGCGTAGCAAACCGTTCCATACCGCGTCCTTTTATAACGTCGAGGAAACTCGGAGACAATGTTCAAGATAAACGGCGCTCCCGTCGCCCGGTTGACCCGCGGGCGCACATCAGATCAGCGACTTACGCACACAAACCATGACCGACCTTGCAATATTTACGTTCGACACCTCCATGCAGTCTCCGGAGCGGCCCGTAAGCAATTGAATGTAAAAGAATTGATCCGAATTCGGATACTTTTTCGCCAATTTGACCATGAGTCGAAACAGATCGGGCACTTGGGCCTCCCGCCCCCGGGTTCTGCACAGACTTATCCACATGAATTGTGGACAAAGGCCGCCGCGTGATCCTGCAGGTTGCCCTCGATACGCCTCTGCGTCGGGTCTTCGACTATCGCTATCCGAAAGACTCTGAGGCCGCGGCGATGAGCGCATTGCCGCCGCCCGGCGTACGGGTGCGCGTGCCCTTTGGGCGCCGGTTGCTGGTCGGTATTCTCGTCGCAACGAGTTCGGAATCCCAGGTTCCGGCCGAAAAGCTCAGGCACGCGGTCGAGTTCTTGGATACCGAGCCGGTATTCGACGCGGTGACGTTCGAACTCTTGTGCTGGGCTGCCGACTACTACCATCACCCGATCGGCGCCGTCTTTGCAGCGGCCCTGCCGGTGGGTCTGCGCGACGGCCAAGCAGCTCGCCTGCGGTCTTTGCGCTGGGATCTCACCGCGACCGGGCGGCAGGAATGGCAGACGCCCAGCGATCGGCGCGCGCCACGGCAACGTGCCCTGCTCGAGTGGCTCGCGACAAACGAGGTCCGTGACGAGGCGGCGGTGACGGCGCAGTTCAAGCCGGACTTGGTACGCACACTCGCAGCGCGCGACTGGATCGTCGCCGTCGAGACGGACGCATCGGCTCAGCCGTCCCTAGCCTCGGAGGCTGCGCCCCCGGACGCCGCCGAGCTCGCTCTTACGCCTGCGCAAAGCGAAGCGGTTGCGGCGATTCTCGGCTCGCTGTCACGGTTCGCCGTGCATCTCTTGCATGGTGTCACCGGCAGCGGCAAGACCGAGGTCTATCTGCAGGTGATCGCCCGCGTGATCGGGACGGGGGGACAGGCTTTGGTGCTGGTTCCCGAGATTGCGCTGACTCCGCAGCTGGTCGCACGCTTCGCACACCGCTTTGGCACCGGAATCGCGGTCTTGCATTCTGGACTTGCCGGCAGCGAGCGCCGCGACGCATGGCGCCGCGCGCATGCCGGCGAGGCGCGCATCGTGATCGGTACACGCTCCGCCGTGTTCGCCTCGCTGCCGCGACTTGCCGTGATCGTGGTCGACGAGGAGCACGACGCCTCGTATAAACAGCAGGAAGGATTTCGGTATTCCGGCCGCGATCTGGCCGTGTTGCGCGCGCAGCGCGCCGCCGTGCCGATCGTGCTTGGCTCCGCGACCCCCTCGCTAGAAACCCTGGAAAACGTTGCGCAGGGGCGCTATTCGCGTTTATCCCTGCCGCAGCGGGCCGGCGTCGCGCGGCCGCCGCTGATGCGCCTCGTCGATCTGAAGAAGCATGCGAGCGAACAGGGGCTATCGCAGCCGGCTCTGCAAGCGATCCGCGAACATTTGGCCGCGGGCGGTCAGATCATCGTGTTTCTGAATCGTCGCGGCTACGCGCCAACGCTGTTCTGCAATCAATGCGGCTGGGCCGCGGCCTGCGCCCATTGCGATGCGCGCATGACCTTGCATCGGCGCGCGGGCCGCTTGCGTTGTCATCACTGCGGCGCTCAAAGCGCCGTCCCCAGCACCTGTGGCCAATGCGCGCATCCGCTCTATCCCGTCGGCCAGGGGACCGAGCGCGTCGAGGAGACTCTGGAGCGCCTGTTCCCCGAGGCGCCCCTGGCGCGCTTGGACCGGGACACCGCAGCGGCGCGCGGCGGCATGCAAGCCGTGCTCGCGGAGGTTCAGAGCGGCGCGGCCAAAATTCTCGTCGGCACGCAGATGCTGACCAAGGGCCACCACTTTCCGGATGTCAGTCTGGTCGTGATCCTCGACGCCGACCAGGGTCTGTTCGCGAGCGATTACCGCGCGACCGAGCGCCTCGCGCAAATGATCATTCAAGTCGCCGGCCGCGCCGGCCGTGATGCGCGCGCGGGCGAGGTCTTGATCCAAACCGAATTTCCCGAACATCCCCTGCTGAATCGCCTGATCAGCGACGGCTACGAGGCATTCGCGGCCGGCGCATTGGCAGAACGTCGTGAGGCCCACTGGCCACCGTTCTCGCGCCTCGCGCTGCTGCGCGCCGAAGCCAGACAAATCGAGCGCTTGGACGAGTTTCTTGGGGCCGCCGCAAGGCTCGGCACGGGCAAGGGAGCGAGCCTTGGCGCAGGCGGTCACGGCGCGGGCATCCGAATCCTGGGTCCAGCCACCGCCCTGCTCGCCCGGCGCGCCGACCATTTTCGCGCGCATTTATTGATCGAGGCCGACGAACGCCTGGTCTTACAGCGCTTTTTGTCGCGCTGGCTGCCGGCGGTCGAGGGTCTTGCGGCCCCGACGGGACTGCGTTGGTCGATCGACGTCGATCCGCTCGAGGTCGATTGAGCGGTTTCGGGTAAACTCGACGGCCTTTTCGGTCTTTAGAAGTCGACGGTATCGCCCCTGTGAAGAATTTGATCGAATCCTTGTTGTTACAGGCGCTGCAGGCGCTCCCCGAAGAAACCGTGCCGGCTGCGGCGCGCCCGGCGACGCTCGAAATCGAGCGCACGCGCGATCCGGCCCACGGCGATTTCGCCAGCAATCTCGCCATGCGTCTCGCCAAGGCGACGCGCCAAAACCCGCGCACGCTGGCGAACCTGATCGTGGCCGCCATTCCTGCCAACGACGACGTCGCGAAGATCGATGTGGCGGGTGCAGGGTTCATCAATTTCTTTCTCAAGGATGCGGCCTATCAGCGCGAGATCGCGCGCATTCTTGCCGCGCCCGGCGACTATGGTCGCGCGCGGCTCGGCATGGGGCGCAAAGTGCTGCTCGAATTCGTATCTGCGAATCCCACGGGTCCCTTGCACGTGGGCCATGGCCGGCATGCCGCGTTCGGTGCCAGCCTGGGTAATTTGCTGGAAGCGGTCGGGTACGACGTCAGCCGCGAGTACTACATCAACGACGATGGCCGGCAAATGGACATCCTCGCGGTGAGCACCTGGTTGCGCTACCTGGAAAGCCGCGGTGAGCGGTTCACGTTCCCGTCGAACGGCTACCGAGGCGACTACATCGTCGCGATCGCCGAGCAACTTGCGGCCAACGAGGGCGACGGCCTGCGTCATACCGCCGCGGACGTCTTCAAGGACCTGCCGCCGGATGCCCCCGAAGGCGGCGACAAGGACGTTTATATCGATGCGCTGATCTCGCGCGCGCGCAGCCTGATCGGCGCGCCGGCGTTTCGACGCGTACTGCGCCTCGCGCTTGACGACATCCTCGCCGACATCCGCGAGGACCTCGAGGAATTCGGCGTGCGCTTCGACCGGTGGTTCTCCGAGCAGTCCTTGAGCGAGGATGGCTCGACCGATCGCGCTCTCGAGGCACTCAAGCGCGCCGATCACGCCTATCTCAAGGACGGCGCGCTCTGGTTCAAGAGCACGGAGTTCGGCGACGAGAAGGATCGCGTCATGGTGCGGGACAACGGCGTCAAGACCTACTTCGCCTCCGACATCGCTTACATCTTCAACAAGCTGCAGCGCGGCTTCGCGCATCTCCTCTATATCTGGGGCGCCGATCATCACGGTTATATCGCGCGACTGCGCGCAGGCTTGGTCGCCTTGGGCGGGCCGCCCGAGTGCTTCGAGGTGCGCCTGGTGCAATTCGTGTCGCTGTTTCGCGGCGGCGAGAAGGCGCAAATGTCCACGCGCTCGGGGGAATTCGTGACGCTGCGAGACTTGCGCCATGAAGTCGGCAATGACGCCGCGCGCCTGTTCTATGTGATGCGCAGCAACGATCAGCACCTGGACTTCGACCTCGAACTCGCGACTTCGCGCTCGAATGAAAACCCGGTCTATTACATCCAATATGCGCATGCGCGCGTTGCCAGCGTCATGCGGCAACTCAAGGACCGCGAACTCGCGTTCGACGCGGCCGCGGCTGCGGCGCATTTGCATCTCTTGGTCACGCCGCAGGAACAGGCCTTGATAAAACGCCTGTGCCTCTATCCGGAGATCGTCGAGCAATCGGCGACCTTGCGCGCGCCGCACACGCTCGTGCACTATTTGCGCGACTTGGCGAACGATTTCCATACCAACTACAGCAGCAATCAATTCATCGTCGATGACGCGTCCTTGCGCGACGCGCGGCTCGCGCTTGCGCTCGCGACCCAGGCGGTGATTCGCAACGGCCTCCGCATACTGGGCGTATCCGCCCCGGAGACGATGTGAACGCGCGCGTGGCACGCGACTACAAGACCAAGCGCCGGCAGCCGGGCGGATTCTCCGGCTGGACGGGGCTGTTCCTAGGTTTAGGCTTGGGACTCGCGGTCGCCGGAGCCGTGTACTACAAGGATCACCGTGCCGATGCGCCGCCGACGCATGTCGCAAGCGCCGCCAAGAAGCGCGGCCACAGCGGCGACGCTCCCGAAGCCGACGGCAGCGATCCGGCCGCGCAGGAGCCGGCGAAGGCCTACGATTTCTACGATATGTTGCCGAAGTTCGAAGTTGTGGTGCCGGAAAAGGACAAGGACGTCAAACCCGATCTCAAGCCGGTGCCCGAGACACGTCGCGGCACGTACGTACTGCAAGCGGGCTCCTACAAGAACTTCGCCGACGCGGACCGCATCCGTGCACAGCTGGCGCTGCAGGGCATCGAGTCCAAGGTCCAGAAAGTCTCGGTCGACAACGACACCTGGCACCGCATTCGCATAGGTCCAATCACCAACTTGGATGAACTGAACCGCATGCGCGCGATCATGCGCAAGGCCGATGTCGACGTGCTCGTGATCCGCGTCGGCGACTAGTCGCGGAAGCAGGCGCGGCAGACCGAATGCCGCTGCGACGGCAGCGCCAGCCCACAGTGGCGGAAGCTGCCGCCATCGCGCTGGCGGCGCGCGAGGCCACAAACGGTCCGAATCGGTGACTCGGGCGCTGGTGCGGGCTGCGAATGCCGCTCCGGGTCAGCCGCGGCGAGCACCCACAAGACACTCGTGATCATCGCGTTCATCGGCGATGCTCCTACTGGATGAAACACGACGCCATTGCATACCCGTGGTGCAGGGGCGACAAACGATTCTTATCCGCGCTTCGCATAACTTGAAGTCATGTGAACTGGGCGACGGAATGGGCGATACTCGCGCTCATGTCGCGACGCTCCCCATCGCTGCTCTCCCTGCGTGCGTTCGAGGCTGCGGCGCGCCACCTCAGCTTCACCAGCGCGGCACGCGAACTGTATGTATCGCAGGCGGCGATCAGCCGCCACGTACGCGCGCTCGAGCAAGATCTTGGACGGCCCCTGTTTCGTCGCTTGCATCGGCAGGTCGTGTTGACGGGATCGGGCCAGCGGCTCGCAGCGGAACTTGGCGCCGGCTTTGCGCAAATCGGTCGCGCGATTGCGGCGGTCAGGGCGGCGCCCGCACGCCGCTTGAGAATCTCGGTCGAACCCGCGTTTGCGGCGCGCTGGCTCGTGCCCCGCTTCGGACGATTCACGGCCGCACATCCGGACATCGAGGTCGATCTGGAATCCTCCGAGGAGCTGCGTACCCTGGGTCGGGATGCCGATATTGCGATTCGGTTTCTCGATGCCGCCACGCGCAAGCCCGGGGGGACCTCGCGGAGGCTCTTTGCCGTGTCGGGCTTTCCCGTGATCGCGAGCAAGTCTGCGACAAGCCTCGGGCGACGACGCAGTGACCGCGATGTACTCGCGTTTCGGCTGCTGCACGATGATGACGGCACAATTTGGCGCCGCTGGTTTGCCGCGGCCGGACTCGACGGGTACGAGAGGGCCAAGCACCTGTATTTCAATGACTACTCGCTGACGCTGACTGCGACGCTGCGCGGTCAGGGTGTCGCGCTGAGCGCCCCGATCTATGTTCGCTCCTCCTTGCGCTCGGGACGGCTCAAGCGAATCGGACGGACGCCCGTGGTCTTCGGGGATTATTGGTTGTTACAGGCGAATGATCGCGGCTCGGCGCAAGCGCGCGCGGCTTTTGTGAACTGGTTCGCGGGCGAAACGCAAAGAATTGCCGGGAAGGACCCCGCCGGTTTACGGCCATCACCCTGAAGGGCGGAAGCGCGCGCACGGAGATATACTCCCGACCGCGAACAACATTCCTGGGAGAGCAACATGGCATTGGGAAGGCACACATCGGCAGGTTGTCTGTTTGTCATGCTCATGGTCTTCGGCGCGATGCCGGTCCACGTCGCGCACGCCGACGGCATTGCCTCGAGCTGTACCGGCAGCTGTGCCGACAAACGCGATCAGTGCAAGGTCAAGGCCTGCACCAAGGCCGGTGGCCATACCCAGCTACACCAAGGTGCTTGCTATAACCTCCAGGGGACAAGTCAGCAGGCCTACGCGGCCGGCGTCGCGAAGTGCACGACCAAAGCGCAAAGCTGCATGAGCAGGTGTAAATAAGGCCGCGCCCCGTCAGTTTGCGGCGTCGCGACCGGTTCGCCAGGTCTCGATCAGCGCGTAGAACACCGGCACCAAGGCGACCGCAAGAAGAGTCGAGGCGAGCATGCCGCTGAACACGGTGACACCGATCGACTGACGCGCGGCGGCACCGGCCCCGGAGGCGAGCACCAGGGGCAAGACTCCCAAAATAAAGGCGAACGAAGTCATGAGAATCGGCCTGAACCGGCGCCGCGAACTCTCGATCGACGCCTCGAGAATCGGCCGCCCCTCGCGCCTCAGCTGCTGCGCCACTTCGACGATCAGAATCGCATTCTTGGCCGACAGAGCTATCAGCAGCACGAGGCCGATTTGCACGTAAATATTGACCCGCAGGCCGGACAGCCATAACGCGAGTGCCGTACCCGCCAATGACAGCGGGACTGCGAGCAGCACCGGGACCGGGAGCAGCCAGGATTCATATTGGCCCGCCAACACCAAGTACACCAGGAGCAAGGCGAGCCCGAAGACGAGGCCGACCGTTCGGCCGACCAAGCGCTCTTGATACGACAATCCCGTCCATTCATAAGTGACGCTGGGCGGCAGCGTGCGCGCGGCCAAGGCCTCCATCGCGTCCAATGCCTGTCCCGAGCTGAACCCTGCGGCCGGCGCGCCGATGATTGCGGCCGTCGGCAGTAGATTGTATTGCGCCGCAATTGCCGGTCCGCTGGCATCGCTGATGTCGACAAACGCGCTGATCGGCACCATGACTCCAGAACGGTTCTGGACCGTGAGCTGACCGATGTTGGTGATGTCGGCACGGAATCGAGGATCCGCTTGCACGAATACGGTGAAGTTCTGGCCGAACTTCGAAAATAGATTGACGTAGCTGGACCCGAGATACGTTTGAATCGCGGCATAGGCCGCGCCCACGGAAACGCCGACACTTTCAGCCCGCGCGCGCTGCACATGCAACTGAATCTGCGGCACCCGTGCGCGCAGCGAAGTAAATGCGAATTGAATCCGTGGATCTTGGCCGGCGGCCCTGACCAAATCGTCGGTCACCGCGCCAAGCTTGTTAAAGTCGTTGCTGCCGTCAACCAACTCGAGCTGCATCTGAAACCCGCTGGAAATGCCCAGACCGTTGATCGCCGGTGGTGTCAGCACACGCGCGCCGGCATCGGGCAGCTTCGCCAGCTCTTCGCGCATTCTGGCGCGAACACTATCGAGGTCCGCCCCTGGGCCGCGATCGTGCCAGTCCTTGAGCGTCACGTAGACCAGGCCGCCGTTCGACAGCGTTGCGTTGCTCGACAGCATGGAGTCGCCATCGAGCGGCGACACGCCGCCAAAGCTGATGGCATGCGCCACTCCCGGCACTTTCAAACTGGCAGCGACGACCTGCTGAAGAGTGCGCTGCGTACGTTCGAACGAGGCGGCATCGGGCAGCTGCACGGACACCATGAGGTAACCCTGATCCTCGATCGGCAGAAACTCGGTGGGGACATGCAGAAACCCGAAGCCCGCGGCCGCCATCAAGACAAGTGCGCCGAAGGTACAGATGACGGGGTGAGCGAGCAATTTGCGGATCACGCCCAGGTACCTGTTCTCCAGGCGCTCGAAGACTCGATTGAAGCCTTGCGAGAATCGATTGCCTTGCCGGCCGGGATCCGGCGGACGCAGGTATTGCACGGACTGAGTCGGTTTCAGAGTAATCGCATTGATCCCGGACAACACCGCGGTGGCGGCGATCACGAGTGCGAATTGACGGTACATCTGGCCGGTAATGCCGGATATGAAGGCGGCCGGAAGAAAGACTGCGATCAACACCAGCGTAATACCGATGATCGGGCCGATCAGTTCCCGCATAGCTTCGATCGCTGCCTGCTTTGCGGAACTCCCGTCCTCCATTTTCTTTGCCACGCCCTCGACCACGACGATCGCGTCGTCCACGACGATGCCGATGCACAGCACCAGGGCGAACAGGGTGAGAAAATTGATGCTGAAGCCAAGGACTGCCATCGCGGCGAAAGCGCCGACAATGGTGACGGGCACGGTCGTGGCGGGGACCATGGCGGCACGCCAGCTTTGCAGAAATACGAGAATGACGATCAATACGAGCACGCCGGCCTCGAGCAGCGTCTGATAAATCTCGTGAATCGACGCTTTGACGAACACGGTCGTGTCGAACGGTATGTCGTATCGCATACCTTTGGGGAAATTGACCGCCAAGCGTGCGAGCTCGGCGCGCACCGCATTCGCCGTATCCAAGGCATTGGCGTCCGGCAGCTGATAAATCGTGATGCCGCCGGCGGCCTTGTTATCGAAGTGAAAGTCTTGGTTGTAGTTGACGCTACCCAGCTCCAAGCGGGCGACATCCCGCAACCTTGTAATGCTGCCGTCCGCACCCGTCTTCACGATCAGGTTGCCGAATTCCTCGGGACTGCTGAGCGAGCTCTCGACGATGAGCGTCAATTGCTGCTGTTGACCCTTCGGCGTCGGCGGCATGCCGATTTGCCCGGCACTGATGGTCTGATTCTGTTGGTTGATGAGGTTGATGATGTTGGACGGATCCAGCCCGCGTTGCGTCATCTGGGCGGTATCGAGCCAGATTCGCATCGAGTACTCGCCGATGCCGAAGACGTTCACATCGGCCACGCCCGGCAGACGCGCCAGGCGATCGCGCACCTGCAGGCTGGCATAGTTGCTGAGGAACAGTGCATCCTGTGCTTGCTCGGAGGAGGTCAGAGTGATGATCTGCAGAATGGCGGTCGATTTTTTCTTGGTCGATACGCCTTGCTGTTGCACCGGTGTCGGCAGCAAGGGCAGCGCGATGTTGACCCGGTTTTGCACCGCGACTTGGGCCTGATCCGGATCCGTGCCCACAGCGAAGCTGACCGTGAGTGAATAATTGCCATCGTTGGACGCGTAGGACTGCATATAGAGCATTCCTTCCACGCCATTGACTTGTTGTTCGATGACGCGCGCCACCTGCTGTTGCACGGCTTTGGCGCTGGCTCCCGGGTAGCTGGTCGTGACCTGGATGGTGGGCGGCGTCAATTGCGGATATTGGGACACGGGCAAGCCGACGAGCGCGACGGCCCCGAGCACCAGGATGAGGATGGCGATCACGTTGGCCATGACCGGCCGCTCGATGAAGAACTTCGCGATCATGAAGACGCTCCGAGCCCGGGCGCGGACGCGGGCGAGGCGCGATCAGGCCTCGTCAATCGCTCCTGCAATCGGCCGACGAGCACGAAGAACACGGGTACCAAGGCGAGTGCAAACACGGTTGAGGCCAGCATGCCGGAGAACACCGTAATGCCGATTGATTTTCTTGCCGCCGCGCCGGCGCCACTCGCGACGATGAGGGGCACGACCCCGAGTATGAACGCGATCGAGGTCATGACGATCGCGCGAAAGCGCCGTCGCGAGCCTTCGAGCGCGGCGTTTTCCAGGCCGGTTCCTTGCAGATGCAGCTCGTGGGCGACCTCGACGATCAGAATCGCATTCTTGGCGGACAGCGCGATCAGCAGCACGAGGCCGATCTGCACGTAGATGTTGTTGGGCAAGCCCACCAGCGTGAGAACCAACACGGGACCTAGCAAGGAGAGCGGCACGGCCAGCAATACCGGCACGGGACTCAACCAGGATTCGTATTGTGCCGCCAACAGCAAATAGACGAGCAACAGGGCAAGGCCGAATACCATGCCGATGGCGTTACCGACCAATTTCTCCTGATAGGAACTTGCCGTCCATTCGTAACCGACCCCCGGGGGGAGCAATTGCCGCGCGAGCGACTCCATCACGAGCAAAGCCTGCCCTGAGCTGTAGCCCGGGGCTGCCGAACCGTTGATCGCGGCGGTCGGCATCAAGTTGTACTGAGAGGCGACCGCCGGCCCGGTCGTGTTTCGGACGCCCATGAATGCGTTCAGGGGCACCATGGCGCCAGATTGGCTGCGCACGGTGAGGCGGCCGATCGCGTCGAGATCGCGTCGATACGGGTGGTCTGCTTGTAGATAGACCGGAAAATTCTGGCCGTAGAGCGGGAACTGGTTGGCATACGCGGATCCTAGGTAATCCTGCAGCGTCGCGTAGACATCGCCCACATGGACGCCGAGACTCTCCGCGCGGGCACGGTCAAACCGCAGCTCGACTTGGGGCACGTTGCTGCGCAAAGACGTAAACGCCAGCAGGATGCCGGGATCGGCGCTTGCCGCCTTGACCATGGCCGACGTCGCGTCGCTCAGTTTTCGGTAATCGCCGCTGCCATCGGTAAGTTCAATCTGCATTTGGAACCCGCCGGATAGTCCCAACCCGTTGATCGGGGGTGGTGGCAATACCCGCGCACTGATCCCGGGAAAGGTGGCGACATCGGCAGAGAGCCGACGGTAGATGCTGAGCAAGTCCTCGCCCGCGCCGCGAACCGACCAGTCCTTCAGGGTTACGTAGACGAGTCCGGCGTTCGAGACGGTGGCGTTGTTGTCCAACGGGGAGACGCCGCCGATCGTGATGACATGGGCGACGCCTGGTACCTTCAAAGTCTTCACGACGATCTGCGTGAGAACGTCCTCGGTCCTCTGCAGGGAGGCTGAATCAGGCAACTGAACGGCGATGAGCAAATAGCCCTGATCCTCCGTTGGGATGAATCCCGTCGGAATGCGCATGAATCCCACGATCGCTGCGGCGATCAACAGCGCAGCCACACCGGCGCTCAGCCATCGATGTCGGATCAAGCCGGCAATGAGCCGCAGATAGGCGGCCTCAAACCGCGCGAAAGACCCGTTGAAGCCGCGGACAAACGCATTGGGACGCCGGTTCGGATCACGCGGCCTGAGATATTGCGCAGCCTGCGTGGGCTTGAGCGTAATGGCGTTGATACCGGACAGGATGGCCGCCGCCGCGATCACGACGGCAAACTGACGATACATCTGTCCCGTGATGCCCGGAATGAACGCCGCGGGTAGGAACACGGATGCCAACACCAACGTGATGCCGATGATCGGACCCAGGAGATCCTTCATCGCGGCGATCGCGGCGCTTCTTCCGTCCTGACCGCCTTCGATGCGCTGCGCGACCGCTTCGACGACGACGATGGCGTCATCGACCACGATGCCAATGCAGAGCACGAGCGCAAAAAGGGTTAACAGATTGATCGTAAAGCCCAATGCCGCCATGGCGGCGAAAGTCCCCACGATGGTCACAGGCACGGTGGTGGCGGGCACGAGCATCGCGCGCCCGCTTTGCAGAAAGACCAGGATGACGACGAGCACGAGAGCCCCGGCTTCCAGCAGCGTGTGATACACCTCATCGACCGAGGCGCGCACGAACATGGTCGTGTCGAATGGAATGTCGAATCTCAGTCCCGGAGGGAAGCTCTTGGCGAGTCGGTTCATCTCAGCGCGTACGGCCCCGGCAGTCTCAAGCGCATTGGCATTGGGCAGTTGGAAAATCGCTATGCCACCGGCAGCGCGGTTGTCGAGGTGAAAGCCTTGATTGTAGTTGGCGCTGCCGAGCTCGATACGCGCGACATCGCGCAAGCGCGTGATGCTGCCGTCAGCGGCGGTATTGACGATGAGGTCGCCGAACTCCTCGGGGCTGCTGATCGAGGACTCGACGTCGATCGTCAGCTGCTGTTGTTGACCGGCCGGCGCCGGGGGCATGCCGGTTTGGCCCGCGCTGACCGTCTGGTTCTGCTGGCCGATGATCGAGACCACGTCGGCGGGATTCAAGCCACGCTGGCTCATTTGCGCCGCATCGAGCCATATGCGCATGCTGTACTGGCCGATGCCGAACACGCTGACGTCGGCCACACCGGGCAGGCGCGCCAGGTTGTCGCGCAGTTTTAGCCCGGCGTAATTGCTGAGGAATAACGCGTCCTGCTTCGGATCCGCCGATGTCAATGTCACGATCTGCAGGATGGCCGTGGACTTCTTTTTGATCACGACGCCCTGCTGCTGTACCGCCTGCGGAAGCATTGGAACAGCAATGGCGACTCGGTTCTGCACCGCCACCTGGGCGCGGTCAGTGTTGGTGCCGACCGCGAAGCTGACGGTCAACGTGTAGCGCCCGTCGTTCCCGGAATTGGATTGCATGTAGATCATGCCTTCAACGCCGTTGACCTGCTGCTCGATGGTCCGGGCCACTTGCTGTTGCACGGTGAGCGCGCTCGCACCGGGGTAGCTGGTGGAGACTTGAATGGTCGGCGGTGTCAGCTGCGGGTATTGGGCGACCGGCAAGCGCAACACCGACACGGTACCGAGTACCAGCATCAGCAGCGCGATGACATTGGCGAGGACCGGTCGTTCGATGAAGAAGCTAAGCATGACGGCGGCTGTCCCTACCGCACGATGATCTTGGGGTCACCCGCCGGAACCCGATGCGACGACCTGGACCCGCTCACCGTCGGTGAGTTTGTCGGCGCCGGCCACGACTACGCGCTCACCGGTATTGAGTCCGCTGAGGATTTCCTTTTCCTCGCCTTTCAACATGGACGTGGAGACATTGCGCCGATGAGCGTGAGAATCCTCGCCGACCACGAAGACGAAATCGCCTTGCTGATCGGATTGCACGACCGAGTTCGGCAGCACAATGGCGTCGCGATCAGGTCCTGCATCGATGATCAATTGCGCGTAGAAACCCGGAACTAGACGACCATCTTTGTTCTCGAAGCGACCGCGCAGTTGCACGGTGCCGCTAGCCTGGTTGACCTGATGATCGATGAAGTCGAGCACGCCCGTTTCACCGGGACCGGTTTCACCTTGCAAGCGCGCATGCACGACGGCTCGACCGACGCCTTGACTGGCCGTCTCCCCGGCGGGGATTCTCGCGCGGATTCGCAGGGCATCGCGTTCGCCGATGGAAGCGTAAACATAGGCCGGAGAGATCTGCATCAAGGTGGCCAGCACCGTACCACCTTGTGTGGCACCGACATAGTTGCCGACGTCCACCTGGCGCCTGCCCACGATCCCGGCAAATGGGGCCTTGACGACCGTGTAATCGAGGTTGATTTTGGCCAGACTGACATTGGCCTCCGCCTGCTGCAGGTTCGACAGCGAGATTTCCACCTTGGCTTGAGAATTCGCGTTTTCCTTGAGCAGTTCGTTCTGGCGGTTGTAGTCGGCGCGACTCTGGTCGAGCTTCGCCTCGTTGAGTTTGACCTGCTCGATATAAGGCGGCTGCTCGATGACGAACAAGACTTGGCCGGCGCGCACGCGTTCACCGTCCTGGAACTTGATCTGCTCGAGCGTGCCCGCCACGCGCGCGACGAGATTGACCTGCTGCATGGGCGCCACCGAGCCGTCCAGCTCGATCTGATCCCGAATGCGCTTCTTCGTGATGGTCTGCACCGATACCGGGGTCGCCGGGGTGGCATCGGTCGCGGTTCGAGTTTGGCCGCATCCGGCCAGCGCGCCCAAGAGCAAGAGCGAACAGAAGGTCGCTGCAGGAATCGCGGCGCCGAGGGCCTTGCGCATTATTCGGCTCCTTCTTGATGGGGCCCCGGGCCGTTGGGAGTCCAGCCACCGCCGAGTGCTCGGAACACGTTGATGTGCGCCTGGAGCACGCCGCCCTGGGCCTGAACCCAGGAGTCCGCGGCTTGTGCTTGATTTTGTTCGGCAGTACTCACCGTCGTGTAGTCGACCTGGCCGCCGCGGTACTGCAGCAAGGCGAGCTCCGCCGCGCGAGCGGCGGCCGCACTCGCGCGCTGCAATTCCTCTGCTTGACCGGCTTGCCCGGCAATCGCGGCGAGACCATCCTCGACATCCTGCTGGGCAATCAACACCTGATTTTGGTAGGACAGAACCGCCTGACGAAACAAGCTGTCCTGGATTTTCACCTGACTGATCAACTTACCGCGATCGAAGATGGGAAGCGTGAATCCAACGCCGTATTCCACGGCGCGATTGTCCCAGCGAAATAGGTTGTTGACGCTGCCGGTGGCGGAATAGCCAAACGCGCCGGTCAAACTGAAGGTCGGAAACAAAGCGGCTTTCGCGACACCGATCGCCGCCGATTGCGCCGCTGCATTGTATTCGGCCTGCATGACGTCGGGCCGTCGTCGCAGCAGGTCGCGAGGTGCGCCTAGCGGCAGCATGGAAGGCGCTGCGGGTAGGCCGGTATCGGCAGTCTCATGCGTGAGAAAATAATCCGGCGTCTCCCCCACCAACACGCTGACCGCATGCTGATATTGCGCCAATATCTGGCGCAGCCCGGGAATTTGCGCCTTGGTTTGCTCGTATAGCGCTTCGGCTTGGCGAAAATCCAGCTCTGAGGTATCTCCCAGCCGGTATCTGGCTTCGGCAATGCGCTTGTCTTCGGCCTGCTGTTGCAGGTTGGTCTCGGCGACTGCAATGCGCCGTTCGGTCATCCGCAAATTGCAGTAACTGCTGGCAATGCTCGCCTCCAAGGAGGCGCGCGCCGCGCCTAGGCCGGCTTGCGAGGCCTGCAGTTCGGCCTTTCCAGCCTCCAACATGCGGCGCAATCGTCCCCAAAAATCGATTTCCCAGTTTAGCTGGCCCAACAGCTGGTTGGTGACCGCACCCGCCGTTTTCCCCGTGAGCTCCGATGCAACGGTGGGCAAGGCATAACTGCTGCCACCGGCCAATTGCGCCGACGGCAGCAGGTTGCCGACGTCGACTCGAACTTGTTGTTGAGCTTGCGTGATGAGTTCAACGGCGCCGAGCAAGGTCAAGCTATGCGCATCGCCTTTCTTGATCAGATCGAGAAGCGTCTGGTCATGAAACTCCGCCCAAAAAGCGTCGGAGCTCATGGGCTCGTCAGGCGTCCCTACAGCGACCGGAACTTGACTCCAAGTCGATTGAATCGTCGCAGCGGGCCTCTTGAAATCGGGTCCGACCGGTGCGCAAGCGACAATGCCAATGGCGCTCAATAGGAGAGGTAACCGCGCAAAGCCACGTCCTCGCGACCGCATATTACTCGCGCGATGAACGCGACTCGAAGCCGAGCCGGCGCCTCACGGCTTCTTGGCCGCCAGCAGCGCCGACTGGCACAACTGACTCAGTTCAGATGCATGGTCCTTTAGGCAAGCGACCGCGCGCCCACCGCCCATCTGTACGCCGGAACAATATTTCTGAAAGTCGTTCGAGCAATCGGTGCGCAGTAGACGGGCTTGTTGACGCGGTGTCATCTCCGGCGCCGGTGGACTCGCAGCAGCGGGCGTAGTCGCGGCAGGCGGCGGGCTCGCGACAGGCGGCGCGCTCGAAGCTGCCGGTGTGCTCGAAGCAGGCGCTGCGCCGGGGGTCGTCGGCGCCGTGGCGGGGCTGGCGAGGGGAGCCAACGCGGCCTGGCAGCCCTGAGAAACCGAGCCCGCATGCTGCTGTAGACACTGCAGCGCCGCCTGGCCACCCGTCGGCACGTTGGCGCATACGGACCGATAATCGCCGCGGCAGGCGCTGCGTACGGCCGAGATCTGCGCGTCGGTTGGCTGCTGCGCGCTCGCCGGCGATGCAAGAACGATGATGGCGCACATCATGCAGGCGCCGCGGATGCTGAATTGGATCATGCTTGCAACTGCTCCCTTTATTAACTGGCCAGAATAACGAGGCCTGTGGAATTAACGAGGCCTCTGGCGCTCTGCACCACCGCCCCGACTGCGGCCGCCCGGGGCGCCGCGGCTACCCGCACCCGCACCACCGCCGAAGCGACCACTGCCGGCCTGACGGCCCAATCGGTCTTGATCCAATTGTTTGAAGCCGCTGCGATCCATGCCGCCCTGGGTAGCAGCCGCATTGCCGGGGGCCGTGCTTGGCGTCGTTTTTGTGGCTGCACCCGGCGTCTTGTTGCCGTTTCCCGTCGGTGGCTGCACCGGGTTCCAGGAGCCGTTGTCGTATTTCGACCAGCCGCTGTCCGTGTGTTGATAAACGTTGCCGTCATGGCCGGCATAGACGTCACCGTTCTGCGTCTTGACTACGCCGCCACTGCCTCCGGTGATATTGTTCTGGAAACCCGCACCTTTGGCACCGGTCGAGGAATCAAAGCCCCCCGCGCGGCCATTTGCGTTTGCGCCACTCATGGTGTTGGCCGTCCCGCCGGGTCCGGAAAAGCTGCTCGAGCCCGATCGGCCATAGGGATTTACATTTTGGGTCGTGCTGCCGGAGACGCCGGTGCGCGCATTGTAGTAACTCGCGTTAGCGCTGCCGCTGCCGTTGCTCCAGGAAGAACTGCCGTGCGCGTAACTGCCGGTACTCGGGTTGTACGCCGACCATGCGCCGGCCCCGCCATTGGGTCCATAGACCGCGGCGCCATGTGCATAGGCACCCGTGGTCGGATTGTAGTAGCTGCGTCCAGACACCGCGCCACCGTAGGGACCATAAATCGTGCCGCCCCGCGCCCAAGCGCCATTGCCGGGGTTGTACCAAACGGCGCCGGCATAGGTGTACGGATAGGGATAGTAGATGGGGACGGGCCCCTTGATGATCACGGGCGGATAGTAAAAGCCCGTGCCGTAGACGAGGACACCGTAGCTCACGTAGCCGAGCGTGTAGCCGGCGGTAAAACCGTAAGTCACGGTTGCGGGCGTTGCGGCATACACATGCACATAGGTCACGTGATACATCGGACTGCTTGGCGGAATCGTGTAGATCACCTGCGGAACGCTGTCGGCGAGCAGCCAAGGACCGGCCGGAGTCGCGGCGATGAACCATGCGCCGCTATCGCAAGCGTAGTAGGCATTGCCGACCTTCAATACATACGCGTTGGTGTTGACCGCGTACGACATGCTCGTTCCCGTCAGGGGCACGAACTGTGGAGCGCCGGAGTAGACGACGGTCAGTTTCGCCGTGCTGCGCTGGATCGAGGCAGTGGTCGGAATCTGTGCCTTGAGCACGGCCTCCTGGGCGGCGATCGTGCCGGGAACAGAGGCCAGTACGGCGGCATCCGGACTGCTCGGCGGAATCAGGGAAAAATCCGCCGGCAGTTTATCAGTCGCAAACTCCCAGGGCCCGTCAAACCCATGGGCCGAGAACCAGCGGCCCGACAACTGCAGATAAAATTGGCCGTTCGCGGGATAGAAAAACAGCAAGCTCGAGGTATTCACGACGCGCTGCAGGCCGGTTCCGGAAACCGCCTTGAATTCGGGTGTGCCGCTCGTGACGATGATCTCGGCAGGCTTCATGCTCACGACGATCTTCGGCACGGTGTCCTTAGGGGTCACCGCCCGAGCCGGAATGAACTGACTGACCCGGGCGAAGTTCGCGTCCTTCTTCAAGGCCTTGAACACCTCGGGCAGCTTAGCGGTCGGTGTGTAGGGGCCGGCCGCCTGGGGTGCCGAAAACCAGATTCCGTTGTTGAGAAGGTACCAAGTATCGTGGTCGACAAAGACATCCCAATTGGTGTTCACCGCGTATGACAAGCCGGACTTACCGGCCGGCGTCACGACGGGATCACCATCGAACACAATCAGGCTCGCGGCCCGGTCCGAATAGAAAATCACGGGTGGGTTGTTGTTGACCGGGACCGAAGCTACGGGCAGTTGATTGAGACTCAGCAAAATGGACGCGAGCGCCACCGGCCGTGCTTGGGTTTCCTGCAACGCGTTACGGATTTTCGCCTCGAGGGCAGACGCCTGTTCGGTATCGAGCGACGGAAAATGCGTCGACAGCAGTGACATATTCGACAAGTAAACGAGCTTTGACTCCTCGTCGACGCGGGTCGCCATCCTCAGCTCGATCGTGCCCAATAGCGGCTTGGTCTGGCCGGGCTTCGTGATTGCGACCGCGGCGCGCGCCGTGAGCCATTTGCGCTCGGGCCACGAGATCGCCTGCGGTTCATAGACTGTAACACTCGCGCCTTCCACCGTGATCGTGTGCGGCCATGACTCCGCCGGCGTAACTGGCCCTGCGGGTTGTTGCGCGGGCGCCGATTGCTGCGCGCCCACCCAGACCGAGTTCAGCAGCGCAATCAAGGTCAGGATCATGATTGTCGGCGACGCGTTGCGCATCCGGCGCGTCTGCGCCTGCAATCGAATCAGTTTTTGTCGAAGTTTCATCAGCAGTTCAGCCGTGCATTCGCGCATATGATGGTCGCTCTGGTATTCGCGGGTAACGGTGGGCATATGCCGAAATCGGTCTAGCTCCAGGCATGGATTCGTACGCCCTCCGCTTCGCTGGTCACGTGATCGTCCCGACGTGAGTTTAGACTTGCAGCTATTTATTTGTCGACCCTTGCGCGTGGCTGGCCGCAGCGGGCGCGCGACGGGGTTTGCGCTCGACGCTCGTGTACAGTGCCGACCATGGAGTCGACGCAGCCCGAGACGGTGCCGGAGAAATTATTCCTTAGTTATGCTTCGCAGGACGTGGCCGTTGCGGACAGGCTGTGCGCGGCGCTCGAGGCGGCCGGCGTACCCTGTTGGATTGCGCCGCGCGACGTCGCCCCCGGGCAATCGTATGCCGCCGCCATCGTTGCGGCGATCAGCGACTGTCGCATGCTGGTGTTGCTGCTGTCGCAAAGCGCGGTCGTGTCGCCGCACGTTCTGCGCGAAGTGGAGCGGGCGAGTTCGAAACGGCGGCCGGTGCTTCCCGTGCGACTCGATGACACGGCATTGCCGCCGGAACTCGAATATTTTCTCAGCGTGAACCATTGGCTCGATGCGCCGTCCGGCAATATCGACCGAGTGTTACCGGCGATCATCAGTGCCGCCCGGCGGGACCCGGGCGTTGCCGCGCCTGCGACGGCCGAGGCGCCGCGGCTGCCCGGGGGCCGGGGCGCCGCATGGCCCAAAGTATTGTTCGCCGTAGTCTTCGCCGGGCTGGCATTGACATTTGGATTCCGAGACCGTCTGTTCCCGACAAAACACGTCGATGTTTCTGCGCCAGCGACGGCCGTGACGCGCGCGACGTCGACCTCTCCAGTCGCGAACCCGGTGCCCATGCCGAAGTCGGTTGCGGTACTTCCATTCGCCGACCTCAGCGAGAAAAAGGATCAGGCGTATTTCGCGGATGGGCTGTCCGACGAACTCATCGAGCGTTTGGGGCGGATTCCGGGGTTGCATGTACCCGCACGTACCTCGTCGTTCTATTTCAAAGGCAAGCAGGTCACGCTCGCCGAGATCGGCAAGGCATTGAACGTGACGCGGGTGCTCGAGGGCAGCGTTCGCAAGTCCGGCAATCGTTTGCGCGTGACGGCCGAACTCGTCGACGTGGCCGACGATTCCCAGCTGTGGTCACAGAGCTATGACCGCAAACTCGACGATGTTTTCAAGGTGCAGGACGAAATTGCGGCCGCGGTCGTTCAGGCCTTGCAGCTGAACCTGCTCCAGCCTCTGGCGACGGTACAGCAGACCAGTAATCCGGAGGCGCATAGCCATTACTTGTTGGGGCGCCAGCTGCTAACCCGCTTTGGTCTTACCGATGCCGAGCGGGCTGCTGCCGAATTCGAACGGGCGACAAATCTCGATCCCAATTACGCTGCCGCCTGGGCGGGTCTCGCCGATGCGCGCTTCTGGACCGCGACCGGCAGGGACTCGGTCGAGGCCAGGGAGCGAGATCGCGCGGCGGCGCGCGCGGCGGCGGACCGTTCGATCGAATTGCAGCCGGACTTGCCCTACGGCCACCTGGTCCGTGGCGTGCTGCGAATCGATTTGGATTTCGATTTCAGCGGCGGGGCGGCGGATCTCGAGCGGGCGCTCGAGCTGGAACCGGACAATCCGGACATGCTCATTACCTACGCCGCCGATCTTCTGCTGCCGATGGGGCGGTTTGACGCCGCGGTGGCGATGCTGCGCGATGCGGCAGCCGCAGATCCTTTGAATGCGCGGGTTTGGACGGGGCTGGGTTTCGCGTACACGCTGCAGGATGATTTAGCCGCGGGTCGCGACGCGCTACAGCGCTCCCTGGACATCAATCCTTTGCAGGCTTTCGTGCCGGCGTTGATGTGCTCGGGCTATTTGCGCGAGGGCAAACCCACGGAAGCGCTCGAATGGTCGAAGCGCTCTCCCGTCGATGGATTACGCTTGAGCTGCGCGACGCTCGCGCTCGACGCTCTCGGCAGACACGCGGAATCCGATCAGCTCCTGGCGCAGCTCACGAGCAAATATGCGTTTTCAGCAGCCGTGCAAGTCGCACAAATCTACGTCGCGCGCGGCGACCGTGACGCGGCTTTCGAATGGTTGGAGAGAGCGCGGCGGCAACACGACTCGGGTCTCATCTACGTCAAGGTTGATCCAATACTCGGCAGACTGAGCGGGGACCAGCGCTTCGATAAGCTGTTGCGCGAGATCAATCTCCTGCCGCCCGCACCGTAACGCTTGTGGGCGCATGACTCAACGTGGCGAGACGGGCGGCACGCCGTGCTGCCAAACGTCCCAGTGCCCCACGATGGCTTCCACGAGCGGCATCGCGGCATGCACGAGATTGACCGCCGAAATCTGCACGGCCCCCGGCAAGGCGCCTTGCGCCTGCAAGGACGCAAGCACGGCTTGGTGGGGATACGGGCGGTCAAAATCCGAGCCGCTGCGCACGATGGCGACGCGGGCGAGATCGACGAGTCCGGATTGTGCCGCCCGCGTGAGCGCATTCAGCGTCGCGTTGTCCTCTTGCTGCGATGTGCAATAGACCCCCTTGCCACCGGTCAGCAGGCGGGTCCAATGGCGCGCGTGTTCGCCCAGGCGGTTGCCGGACCACCAGGTATCCGCAGTCAGCGTATCGCACCCTATCACCGTCGGCGGCCGGTTCGCGGGCGCCTCGGGATAGTGCCGTCGGTACGCCATGAGATCCGGGCTGTCTTCGAGCGTCACCGACTTCGACAAACGGAGTGCCTGCTGCAAGAGCGCATCGTTCAATTCGAAAACCTCGGTGCGATAGGCAAACTTCGGCACTTCGCCGGGCCCATTGGTGAGTACGCCGAAATACCCGTCCGGCCAGCCGCGCGGCATTTCGCGCGCATCGATCTCATGCGCGATCCCGCTGTCGACGGCATAGCGCGCCCAGGCGACGGAGCCGATGGTCCCGCGCTCGGGATCGATGCCGGCAATGCCGGCGACGATGAAATAGGTCTGCCGCAAATCGAAGGCGCCGCTGTAGAGCACGGCCATCATCGACGCGGCGGCATTGGCATGTCCCATGCCGGTCGTCATTTCGCAGACGGCGTCCGTCGTGCATCGCACGAGTGGGTAATCGGCGGACAGACCCGGCACGGCGATTTCGCGCGTGGGCTTCAGCGCCTCGAGCCAGGGCTTGGCCTCCAGGCCGAACATGTTGATGATCATGACTTTCACGGCGAGCGGCGCCGAGTCCGCAGCGCTCGCGATGCGAACCGGTGCGGCCGTCACGAGCATCAATAGCGCGAACAAACTTTTCATGAAGGAACTTTTCATGTCAACCCGCGAGGTAGATGAAACGCACGACGCACAGCGCCGCAAGTAGATAGACGAGCCAATCGCTGAGCCGGGCCTGACCGCGGACCAGCTTCAGGATCGCGTGGCTCGTGATGCCGAAGGCGAGGCCGTTCGCAATCGAGTACGTGAGCGGAATCATGATCACGGTCAGGAATGCCGGAATCGCCGCACCCGGATCGGACCACTCGATTTCGGCGAGTGCTGCCATCATCAGGGCACCGATCAGAATCAGGGCGGGCGCCGTGGCGGCTGCGGGAATGGCCTGTACCAAGGGTGCAAAAAACAGCGTGGCTAGAAACAGCAAGCCGACGACGATGCTCGTGAGGCCGGTGCGCCCACCCACGGCGACGCCGGCGGCGCTTTCGATATAACTGGTGACCGGGCTGGTGCCTGCCACGGCGCCGACCAGTACGGACGCGGAGTCGGCTAGCAGGATCCGATTCAGGCGCGGAATCGAGCCATCGGCCGCGACCAAGCCCGCACGCTTCGTGACCGCGACTAGTGTGCCGACGTTGTCGAACAAGTCGACGAACAAGAACACGAATACGATTTCGATCAAGGATAATCCGAGGCCGCCTTTGAGGTTCAAGGCCGCGGCGATGTTCAGTTTGAACGCGGTGCTCGACAAGTCGCCGAGCGTGTAGGCGCCGGGCGCGAAATGCGCGATGCCGAGGAGCCACGCGACCGCGGCCGTGACGAGGATCCCAATCAGCATCGCCGCGCGTACCTTGAGGACCTGCAGCGCGCCGATCAAGATCAAACCGAGCAAGGCGACGGCGGCCGTGGGGTCGGTCAGTTTGCCGAGACCCACGACGGTGCCCGGCGTTGCCACGATGATGCCGGCACCGCGCAGTCCGATGAACGCGATGAACAGGCCGATGCCGCCGCCGACCGCCGCGAACAGCGAGCGCGGCACGGCACTGATGATGAGCTGCCGCACGCCCGCGAGCGTCAGCAGTAGAAAGGCGACGCCCGAGAGAAAAACACAGCCGAGCGCAGTCTGCCAAGGAAGCCCCATGCCGAGCACGACGGTATACGTGAAGTAGGCATTGAGACCCATCCCGGGCGCGAGGGCGAGCGGATAATTGGCAACCAAGCCCATCAGGATGCAGCCGAAGCCGGCTGCCAGACAGGTCGCGGCCGCGACGCCGGCAACGGGCATGCCGGCGGCCCCCAAAATCAACGGATTGACGACGACGATATAGGCCATCGTAAGGAAGGTGGTCAGCCCCGCGAAGATCTCCGTGCGCACGGACGTGCCGTTAACATCGAGGCCGAAGTAGCGGTTCAACATCAAGGATCCCCGAACGTCGTTGCGAAGATTCGAGCGCGCTCACTCCCCCGCGCCGCGCACACGTTCGTATCGGCGGATCTTTGTCACCCGCTCATTGCAAGTGACAGTACCTAGGCGAATTACGGCTGTAAAGCGAAATCGCCTTGCTTACCGCGACGCTCGCGGCGTCGGCGCCTTCATCAGCGCGACGAACATCTGCGTGAACTTCGGCAGATCGAGATCGACCTGCGCATGCACGAGCTGCAGATCAACCGCGGGTTTGAGCGTCTCACTCCAAGTCAGCGTCTCGCCGTATGCGGGGCCGTGGCTGACATCTACATCCATGTAGAGCGTACGCAGCTTGGTAATGATGGTGGGATCGAGCCAGGCGCAGGCGGCGAGCTCGTCCCAGAGATAATAGCGTTCCTGCGAATAGTTCGCGATGTACCGGGCCGCGGGATTTGTCGACTTCGAGATCTCGTCGAGCATCTGCTGCGTGAACATCGCCTTGATCGACACATCGACCGTCGTCAGGTCGATACGCGGCCAATGCGCCCGGAGCACAATGCGTGCGGCTTCCGGATCGAACCAAAAGTTGAATTCATGCCTTGGGCTGGTCGCAAACTCGGGATCCTCCGTCTGCGGGTTCAAACTGCCGCCCATGACCACGAGCCCACGCGCGAGCTCAGCAAAATGTGGGTCGATGGCCACTGCGATCGCGACATTCGTGAGCGGGCCCGCCGCATAGATGGTCACCTGGTGCGGATGCGCGTGCACTTCGCGGATCATGAAATGCGCGGCATCTTCGGCGATCGGCGCGGTATGGGGCTGGCCTTCGGCGAGCGGGGGCAGCTCCCAAGGACCGGGAAGCCGCGCGCCACCCGGCGGCGCGGGCGCGCCGTATTTCTGGCCCCAGGCCCCCAACCATCCGACATGGCCGACCAGCGCCGCATTGAGTTCCGTCTCCCGCTGGGTACGTACCAGGGGGAACACGGCGCCCAAGGCCACGGGAACGTCGTCGCGACCGATAAGTTCGAGCATGCGCAACGTGTGTGCGGCCTCCTCGTCGCGCCAGGCATTGCCCGTGACCATCGTAATGCCTAGAACCTCGACATCCGGCGCCTGCAGCAGCACCATCATCGACATCTGATTGGAGCCGCCCGGACCCGAGCCGTCTTGATCGATGAGCACGAGGCGCTTTTCGGCCATGGCGGCGCTTGCGCAGACGGCGCCGAACACCGCGGCCAGCGAGACGATAAAAGCCGAGCGTCGTTGGTTCATGGTTCGATGCTAACGACGAACCGGCGTCGGTTGCAAACAATCGCCCGCGAATTGTTTTACATTGGCAACAGGTGCCAGACCGGAGTCCAGCCAGCGCGATGCCGTCCGACGAAGAGTTCATCCGGGGCTTACCCAAGGCGGAATTGCATGTGCACGTCGAGGGTACGCTCGAGCCGGAGCTCGCGTTTCGTCTGGCCACCAAGCACGGCATTGTGCTTCCCTACGCCACGATCGAAGAGCTGCGGCGTGCCTACGAGTTCACGGATCTGCAGTCCTTTCTCGACATCTACTATGCAGGCGCCGACGTGTTACGCGATCAAGAGGACTTCTATCTGCTGGCGCAGGCGTACTTGCGCAAAGCGCACGAACAGGGTGTCGTGCATGTGGAGATGTTTTTCGATCCGCAAACGCATACGAGCCGCGGCGTACCCCTGAAGGCCGTACTCGAGGGCTTACGCGGCGCGCAGCGTGAGGCGGAACGAGAATCTGGCCTGACAAGCCGCTTGATTCTCTGTTTCCTGCGTCATCTGAGTGCCGAGGAGGCGATGCGCACGCTCGCAGACGCGCTGCCCTATCGTGCTTGGATCGACGCGGTCGGCCTCGACTCAGGCGAGCTTGGCCACCCGCCGAGCAAGTTCGCCGCGGTGTTCACGCGTGCACGACAGGAGGGTCTGCCGGCGGTGGCACACGCGGGCGAGGAAGGGCCGCCCTCGTATATCGAGGAGGCCTTGGATATTCTCCAAGCGCGTCGTATCGATCATGGCGTACGTTGCGAGGAGGATCCCCGCGTGCTTGCGCGGCTCGCACGCGATCGCATCCCCTTGACCGTGTGTCCGCTGTCCAACGTCAAGCTGAGGGTTTTCGCGAAGATTGAGGACCATAACCTCAAGCGCCTGCTCGGCGCCGGTCTCTGCGTTACCGTCAATTCCGACGATCCCGCCTACTTCGACGGCTATGTCGTCGAGAACTTCCTCGCGCTCCGGCGCGGGCTCGGTCTCTCGAGGCCCGAGCTTGCGGCCTTGGCACGCAACTCCATCGAGGCGTCGTTTCTCGACGAATCCGCAAAACGCCGTTGGTACACCGCGCTCGACGCCTACGTGACGAGCAACGCCGCGCCCTAGCGCACGGGTGCCCTCACCCTCGCCCTCTCCCTCGCCATCAGAGCGAGGGCGCCTGCCCATAGACGCGGCGGTTTGCGACCCAAACGTCGCGAATGTTCGCCCGGCTCGCCGCGTAGAGAATTTTCTGCAGGATCTGCTCCGGTTCGTCCGTGGGCGCGAGCTGCAGATGGCCGCTGCGTACGGCCGTATCGAGCAGAATCGCGTCGAATTGATATCCCGGTCTGAACAGGCCGACCTTGAGATCGAGCGCGATGCCGCCGCCGGCGGTTGCCAGCCAGAAGGCGGTCGGCGCATCGATGCGCGAATCGGGGCGGCGGCGCCGCGCTCGGTCGAGTTGCGCGTCGACGCCGGATTCCAGCAGGCGCGAAGCCACCGCGGCTTGCCGAGCATTGTCCAGGATCGAGGGGCTGCTGCCTCCCGCAATGTCGGTTCCCAGACCCACGTGTACGCCGCGATTCAGCACGCGCCGCAGCGGAAACACCGCATCGGAGAAATACGCGTTCGATAGGGGACAGTGCGCGACCCCGGAACCCTGCGCCGCGATCAATTCCAGATCTGCGTCGCTCAGGAAATTCCCGTGCGCGAGAATCGTGCGCCTCGAGAGCAGTCCGAATCTCCCGAGCGCCGCCGTATCGGTGACCCCCAAGCGATCCAGCACGTAACGATGTTCCCAATCGCTCTCCGAGCAGTGCGTCTGCACGTGACAACCGGTCTCCGCGGCACGCGTGCCCAGCTTCTCGAGCAGTAAGTCCGAGCAGGAAGGAATGAACCGTGGCGTGATCACGGGCCGGATCAGCTCTCGGTCGTTGCCCGGCAGCGATTGCACATAGCGGATGAAAGCACGCGTCTCCGCCT
>Ga0116230_10000032_pt1 | contig 91403 bp, 70 predicted proteins | sample S1TSphfallax_3_FD_88678 | JGI IMG/M metagenome (GOLD analysis project Ga0116230, IMG submission 88678) | Host-associated microbial communities from peat moss isolated from Minnesota, USA - S1T2_Fd - Sphagnum fallax MG | ecosystem: Host-associated > Plants > Peat moss > Unclassified | place...
CCTTGTCTTGGAACATTTGAAATCTCCACCAAGTGATGCCTAATGCCGCGGTCAGGTGGCTCGAGCCAGCGTCCGATAGACCGTCGGTCGAGAAATCGAAAACAGTTCCGCCAGATCACTGATCGAATATTTCCCCGTGCCGCGCATGCGGCGCAGCTCCTTCTGCTGGTTCTCCGAGAGCTTCGGCTGCTTACCCCGCAGCTTCCCCTTGGCACGCGCGATCGCCATGCCCTCGCGCGTCCGCATTCGGATCAGGTCCGCCTCGAACTCGGCGAAGGTGGCCAAAATATTGAAGAACATTTTTCCCATGGGGTCGGCCGGGGCGTAGCGACTCTTGCCGAGCGCCAGCGTCACGCCGCGCGCGACCAGGGCATCGGCTATATGCCGTGCGTCCGGAACCGACCGGGCCAATCGATCGAGCTTCGGCACCACCAAGGTGTCCCCGCCACGGACGGCGGCGAGCGCCTGATCGAGGCCTGGCCGCCGGCGGTTCGTCCCGGTGAGTCCGTGGTCGGTGAAAATCCATTTCGGGTCGACGCCGAGTTCGATCAGCGCGGCGCGTTGCGCCGCAAGATCCTGCTTGTCGGTGGAACAGCGCGCGTATCCGATCAGAGTTTTGCTCATGGCAAAGTGTACGTTAAGGGGGCCGTCAGTGATACGGTAATCGTACCGGCTGAGTGAGACGGCGTTTCCCCGGGTTTTCTAGTGAACCCTGGGTGCGGCCCGACCTGTCCTCAGACGGATAGTCTTACGGACAGGGTATTTCAAGAGGCGACGTTCGAGGGGGTGTGACGCTGATGCACTCGAACGATTCGGTCCCGACCCTGACGCAGCTGTCCGAGGCGCAACGAGCGCAGGCGAGGGGGCGCTTCTTGCGTCCGCATCTTGAAGACTCGCTTGGTCGCTCGATGCTCGATCTGTTCCATACCCTTCAAGGAGCACCCCCGGTTCATCGAATTCGCCAACGCGGTAACAACCCATCGCTACATTGGGCTGTGTTTCGGTGCGGCTGGTGTTGGCAAGACGCTCTCGGCGTGGCGATACGTCGAGGGGCAGCGCATGGAGGATTTGTCTCTCCCGTGGAAACCAGGCAACCCGAATGACGCCAAAATCCTTGCTGCCCTAGCCAAGGCTCGCACGCTTTTTTACACCCCGTCGATCGGCCTCAGCGCTTCCGCGCTTCGTGGCAGTCTGCGCCTCGCTCGGGACTATGCAGTTGAGCGCCTTAACCAAAAGCGCCGCGGCCGACGGATCCTCGACATCGAACTCATCATCGTTGACGAGGTGAAACGGCTCACGGCCCCCGCCCTGGAATTCCTCCGTGACCTGTTCAAAGGTGCGCACGGGGAAGCGCAAGCCCGCATTGCGCACCTATTTTGAGCACTCCCGTTAGCATGATCGCTCTCCGTCGCCACGGCCCATTCGTCGCCACTACGGAACACCAGAGGTTCGTCGAATTTGCTAACGCGGTACGCCAGAACCGTTACATCGGGCTGTGCTTCGGCGCCGCCGGCGAGGACCAGGCCCACATCGAGCTGGTCATCATCGACGAAGCCGATCGGCTGTCGCACGCCGCTCTCGAACGCTCACGTGATCTCTTCGACCGCGCCGACTTCGGCTTGATTCTCATCGGCATGCCCGGCATTGAAAAGCGGATGCCTCGATACCCGCAGTTCTACAGCCGTGTTGGCTTCGCCCATCACTTCCATCCACTTCAGGGAAAAAACCTTTCTTTCGTCACGACGCACCACTGCCGAAAGGTTTGCTCGAGCGCGCTCCGGGACTCACCGAACGCCAAAGCCATCGCTGCGATCTCCAGAATCACGGGCGGCAACTTTCGACTGCTCCATCGCCTTCTCGTTCAGATCGAGCGAGTGCTGGAGATAAACAAACGGACCGCGATCACCGCGGAAGTCATCGAAGCCGCGCGCAATATGCTGGTCATTGGCGCCGACTAGCCTGAAAGAAATTCGACCATTTATCGTGGAAAGTCACATCTCAATGACTTTTTGATTCTGGTAACGTTCTCAGATAGTCAGGAGTCAGATCCTCAAACATCGCGTTACCGCCGCCTTTGGGAGGCGGCTTGCAAACAGGCGTAATGAGGCGATTATCGAGAAGTGTGGGTGGTGGTCGCGGCGCTCGATCCCATTCGTAATAGCAATTATCGGTGATATAAAAGCGATTCGGACCATCCCACTTACCGGCACGACGGACCGGGGGCGGATCCCAAATCGAGGCGGGGTCACGTTCCTGGGTCGATGGCATTTTATGTTCGAAAGCGCGTTTCTCGCCTTTGTTTCGGTCGTCCTCGAGAGCGTCCTCCGCGACACTGTGTGCCTGAGCGTACCAATCGGTGATGGCATTAGATGAAGTCGCGTCCGGGTCTGAGGGGGTGGGGGAGCTTGCGAGAGGCGCCGTTCTTGGGTGCCTCAATCGACTGCGTGATTTTTCTGGCGCCGGTTCCTTTATCGCATCGGGCTCTGTCCTTGCCTTTATGCCATCGAGATAATATACGATCGATGGTTCCTGACGATTTTGCCCTGCCGAGTTTTTGGCAGTGTTCGAACGAACAATAACTAAGATCAGTGCACAATGACTCAAACACACCAAAAGAAATATGAGCGTTTTTCCGCGGGCTTCATGCGCTCGCATCTCGTCCCCATGCGCGCTCTTGTTGCTGAGCATTGGCGTCAACCGCGGCATTGGACCGCACCGTAACCGCGAGGTTCGCTTTAGCCGCTCGCAATTGCGTAGGTCGACTGTCCACAGTTGGTCCGGGCTGCCGAAGATGACTCGCCTGTTGAACACGCCCATTTCAGTTGAAATGGGAAAGTTTGCGTCGTCAATTTGATTCTCCGCCTGCTTAGCCTACCGCGTGGTGCGAGCGGCCGCTTAGTGACGATCAATTCAGAGTTTCCACCGGCTGGAGTTGGCCGTTATGGCGCATGTCGAGCCCAATCTGCCGCCGAGCGCGGCGGGCCTCTATGATCCCGCACCTCGAGCGCCGGGCCCGCGAGATCGGCTGTCAGATATCGCCGACGGCGATGAAGCCGCCCGGGCGCTCGAGTTCGGCGAGCGGTCGCAAATAATAGAGCCGCCAGGCGATCAAAAGACCCGTGACCCAGAGTACCGTCACGAACAGCGTCACGCCACGCCAACCGGCGAGCGTATAGCAAATGCCTCCGAAGGCGCCGGCCAGGCTCGATCCCATGTAGTACGCGAACAAATACATCGCCGCCGCGGTTACCTTGGCGGGACCCGCACGTCGTCCCACCCAGCTGCTGACGATCGAATGGCCGCCGAAGAAGCCGAAGGTGACGACCACGATTCCCGCGACGATGACCCACAGTTGCGTGGCGGTGGTCAGTGCAACCCCGGCGAGCATGACGACGAACATCGCCCACAAGACCTTACGCCGTCCAAGCTTTCCGGCCAAGTGTCCGATACCCGTCGAACTCAGCGTCCCGACCAGATATACGCTGAAGATGAGGCCCACCTCGGTCTGGGTCAAACTATAGGGCGGGGCCATGAACCGATACCCGATGTAGTTGTAGACGGTCACGAAAGCGCCGAGCAACAGGAAGCCCTCGGCGAACAGCCACGGCAGTCCGGGATCGCGGAACATCCCGAGCGCAAGCGCGGGCAGGCCACCCGGATCGAACGGCCGTGCACGGAAATGTCGTGAAGGGGGCAGGCTCCGCGTAAACAGCAGCGCAGCCACGAGAGCCATGATGCCGACCCCGGCCAGCCCCGCGCGCCAGCCAAAAAAATCCGTGACGACTCCGGCGAACAAGCGTCCGCCCATGCCGCCAACCGCGCTGCCGCTGATGTAGAGACCCATCGCAAGGCCGATCGATTCCGAATCGACTTCTTCGGCGAGATAAGCCATTGCCACTGCGGGCACGCCGCAAAGGCTCACGCCGAGTGAGGTCCGAAGCACCAATAAACTCATCCAGTTCGGCGCGCCCCCGGACGCGAGGACTATCACGGCCGAGACGAGCAAACAGATCGACATCAGGGTCTTGCGCCCCCAGGCATCGGCGAGCGGACCGGCGAGGAGTAATCCGACCGCGAGCACGCCGCTGGTCAGCGACAACGACAGCGCGCTCTCGGCCGCGCTCACGCCGAAGTAGCGGCTGAATTCGGGCATCAGCGGCTGGACACAATAGAGCGACCCGAATGTCGCGACTCCGGCGGCGAACATCGCAAGGCTGGTGCGCCTAAAAAGAGGGGAGCCGTGGTGAATGAAGTCTGACACGGCCGGCAGTATCGCAAGGCGCGGGGTCCTTCGGCTATTTGCCGCCACCCCGCGCTGGAAACGGCTTGATGCAACGCATCCGGCGTCGGACCACGGGGTCGATCTTGACGTCGAGGGCGCTCTCGGCGGCCTGCGGACGCGAGCCGCTGACACTGGCACCCGTAAGCTTAGGTACTGAAATCGAATACGTCCCGTCGCTCTGCGAGATGCTGCCGGAATAACTCTTGCCGTCGACCGGCGTCGAATACGTGTTCGAAATCAATGCGGACGCCGCGCTTGCGACTGCATTGGAGCTACTCGACGCGGCGGAGCCACCGGGCGCAGCGCCTCCGCTGGATGCGCCGCCGCCGCGGGGCGCGGCGGCAGGCTTGCAACCGATGACATATTGCTGACTGTCATAATCTAATCTCGTTAGAGGGTTGGCACGAGAGGGCAATCGGCGATTGCCGGCAGCCCTTTAGCGCAATTGGCAGGGGCGCGAATCGCGCCGGCGGTGCATACTATGCTTCTGGGAGCCCAGATTGGGCCGCACCCGTAGGGAGTCTCGAGGATGCCGCCGGAGACCGGTGAGTTGAACGTTCCGGCGCTCGCCGCGGCACCGCTGCGTGTGGTCGGTACGGGCGTGTTCAATCGGGTCGAACATGCGATCCCGACGACGACGATTCCGGCAACCGTGATGTTCGTCGATTTGCGCGGCTATACGGGATTGGCCGAATTGCTGCCGCCCGCCGCGGTTGCAAGCCTGCTCGACGAATTCTTCGCGGTTCTTGCCAGTGCGACCGAGCGCCATGGAGGCCAAATTTTTTCCATGATCGGGGACGGCATGATGGCTGGGTTCGGGTTGCGCAGTTGCGACGACAAAGCCACGCATGATGCCTTGGCCGCGGCCCAGGGAATGCTCAAAGGCTTCGCACCGATCGTTGCGCGCTGGCGCCACGACTTGGGTGTCGAGACGGGCATCGGGATCGGGCTGCATCGCGGCGACGTTGCCCTGTGTCAGCATGGTCCGCCCGGGCAGCGAGCCAGTACCTTGGTGGGTGACACGGTCAACGTGGCTGCGCGGCTTTGCGGACGCGCACGTGCCGGCGAGGTGCTGTTCTCCTCGGTGGTTGCCGCTGCCTTGGATTCTCGGCCGCAGATTGCGGGCGAAGCCCCTGAGCCGCGGCATTGCATCCATTTACCCCAGTTCGCCTTGCGCGGCCGTACCCGACCGCTCGATATTTGGTGCCTGCCTGTAGAGCAACGCCTCGCGATTTGACGGGTTCTGCGGCCCATCCGGCGCATCGTCGGCAAAACCTTAGATCGAGGCGAGATAACCCCCGTCGACGTACAGAATCTGACCCGTGATATACGCCGATGCGTCCGAACATAGAAACACTGCCGCTCCGGCAAGATCGTCGAGCAGTCCGAAGCGGCCCATCGGAATCTTCGCGAGCATCGCTGCCTGCCATTGCTCGTCGCGGTAAAACGATTCGGTCAAAGCGGTGCGAAAGTAACCCGGTCCAATGCCATTGACCCGGATGCCCATGGCTGCCCACTCGGCGGCCAAGGCTCTCGTCAGCCCGGCGAGACCCGACTTCGATGCCCCATAAGCCGCGGCGCCCGGCACCCCGACCACCGAGGTCAGCGAACATAGATTGACGATGCTGCCGCCGTGGTGCATGTGCCGCGCCGCGGCTTGGGCGCAAAAAAACGCACCCTTGAGGTTCGTATCGACGATGCGATCCCAGAGCGCCTCTGAGACACTGAGCGAGGCGCAGGGCTCCTCGAGACCTGCGTTGTTGATCAGCAGGTCGAGCCGGCCGCGCCACTGCCTTGCGGTCTGCACGGCGGCTTCGATGGCGGCGAGGTCGCCTACGTCGGCGATTACCTGGATGGCGTCGCAGTTTTCGGACGTGAGTTCTGCATGGGCCGCGTCCAAACTCGTCGCCTCGCGTCCCAACAGCACCACCGCGGCGCCAGCCCGGCCGAGCGCCAGCGCTAGTGCGCGACCAATACCGCGCCCCGCACCGGTGACTAGGCCGACCTTGCCGGTCAGGGAAAACATCGCGGTGCTCACGGGGTATCCCTTGCGGCTCGAGCGCAATCCGGCGCCTCGTCGGTAGGGTCTATATAGCATGGGCCAGGTGGCGGGACGCCGAATACCTCGGGTAGACTGCCGGCTCAGCCCCGGTGGCGAAATTGGTAGACGCAACGGACTTAAAATAATTGAGCGGCGGGGATGGAAACACCCCGTTGGATCCCGTCAAAGTCGGCGAATCCCCTGGATTTTCGAGGTGACGCCGAGCCAATCCGGCAACGTGTGGACGCTGCTGGCAGGTGTAGAGAGTGGACGGCGGGGGCCTGACGGCAGCTCGAGGCGGGCTGCCATGGCCGTGGCGCACTCCAGACTCCGAACGCGCCCAGGGGCGCGGCGGCGAAAGCCGTCGTGGGTACGAAAATCCGTTGGCCGCAAGGTCATGCCGGTTCGACTCCGGCCCGGGGCACCAGCCTGTATACTGAGTCCGACATGAATATTCGGAGTTAACCGATTGATTCCGCTCGAGCAGCTGGCCGTCGACGACGTGCACGTCTGGCGGGGCGATCGCCATGTCCTGAAGGGCGTCAGTCTGCGTCTCGGGTCAGGGGAGTTATTGCACGTTTGGGGACCCAACGGCGCCGGCAAGTCCACGTTGTTGCGCGTGATTACGGGTTTGATGCGGCCGGAACAGGGCGCGGTGCGCTGGGCCGGCGAGTCGATCACCGACAATCCGGCGGCCTTTCATGCGGCGCTGGCGTATGCCTCGCACGAGCCTGCCCTCAAGGGCGATCTGACGGCGTTGGAGAACCTGCGCTTTGCGGTGGGCTTGAAGCGGCGCGTTGCGGACGAAGAGTTGCGCGAAGCGCTCGGCCGGGCCGGCGCCGCCGCCTGCGCCGATTTGCCCGCACGGGTCCTTTCCGCCGGGCAACGGCGGCGTGTCGCGCTCGCGCGGGTGCTCGCGGTCCGGGCGGCGGTGTGGCTGCTAGACGAGCCCTATACCAACCTCGACGCGAGCGGTGCGGAGTTGCTCTCGCGTCTGCTCGAGCGGCACCTGGATGGCGGCGGAGCGGCGTTGCTCGTGGCTCATCAGACCCTGGCCTTGAATTGGCCGGTGCGCCGGCTGGAGCTGGGCCCATGAGTATCGGCGTTTGGAACGCGATGTCGCTCGTGCTGCGTCGGGATCTTTCCTTGAGCCTGCGACGGCCGGATCAGCTCGTTCAGCCACTGGTGTTTTTCCTGATCGTAACTACGCTGTTTCCGCTGAGCCTGAGCCCCGAGCCGGCCTTGCTGCGGCAGATGGCGCCGGGTGTGCTCTGGGTTGCGGCGCTGCTCTCGGCCTTGCTGTCGATGGATGGGCTGTTCCGGGGAGATGCCGAGGATGGAACCTTGGAGCAGCTGCTGCTGTCTGGACAAGCGTTGGCTGCGATCGTGATCGCCAAGACCTTTGCCCACTGGTTGGTCAGCGGCGCCGCGCTCGTGTTGATGTCGCCGCTCGTCGCGACGGCCTTGGCCATACCGGTGGCTGCTTTTCCGGTCATGATGCTGAGCCTGGGACTGGGAACTCTGACTTTGAGCTGGTTGGGCGCGATCGGTGCGGGTCTCACGGTTGGGCTGCGTCGAGGCAGTGTGTTGCTGTCCTTGATCGTCTTGCCGCTGGCGATGCCCTTGCTGATTTTCGGGGCGAATGCGACGGATCGGGCGATCGGCGGGGACAGCGCGACCGGGGCACTTTACTTCCTGGGCTCGCTCTGTGTGCTCACGACCACGCTCGCGCCGATTGCGGCGGCGGCCGCGCTGCGCATCACGCTGGAATGATTAAGAGGTCATAATAAGAACATGTGGACTTGGTTCTACCGACTTGCCTCGCCGCCCCACGTGTATCGCGTCGCGGCCGCGTTTGCTCCATGGCTGCTGCTGTCCGCGGGGGCGCTGATGATTTACGGTGTCGTCGACGGGCTGGTGTTCGCGCCTCCCGATTACCAGCAGGGGGACGCATTTCGTATCATTTACGTGCACGTGCCCGCCTCGGCGCTGTCGGTGATGGCGTATACCTTCATGGCCGTCGCCGCGGCAATCGGCCTGATCTGGCGCATCAAGGTGGCCTACGCGGTGGCGGCGGCCGCGGCGCCGATCGGCGCGTCGTTCACGGTGCTCACGCTCGTCACGGGTTCTTTGTGGGGCCGGCCGATGTGGGGCACTTACTGGGCCTGGGATCCGCGCCTTACTTCCGAGTTGATCCTGCTGTTCCTGTACTTCGGCGTCATGTCCCTGCGCGTGGCGTTCGAGGATCCGAACCGCGGCGACCGCGCCGCGGCTCTGCTCGCGACGGTCGGTGTCGTCAACGTGCCGATCATTCATTTTTCGGTCGTGTGGTGGAACTCGCTGCATCAGGGCGCCACGATCCTGAAGTTGGGCAAGCCCGCGATCGACGCGAGCATGCGCTGGCCCCTGTACGCGATGCTGCTCGGTTTCCTGCTGTTCTTCGGCAGCGTGTTGTGTATGCGGCTGCGAGGCGAGGTCTTGAGTCGCGAACGTCTCGCGAGCTGGGTGCGCGAGACGGTGAAGACGTGACGAGCGGCGGAGGATTCTGGGCCATGGGCGGCTACGCGCGCTACGTGTGGCCGTGCTTCGTGCTCGCGCTCGCGATCTTGTTCTGGAATCTTTGGTCCGCGCGACGCCATCATGCGCGAGCCTTGCAGCGCGCCGCGCGGGCAATTGCGATGGCCGGGAGTGAGCGAACATGACGCCTAGACGCAAGCGACTCTACGTGGTGATCGGCATCCTTGGCGGTGTCGCCGCCTCGGTTTCCCTGGCGGTCATGGCTTCACGCCAGAACATCATGTTCTACTACGACCCGACCCAGGTCGCGACCGGGCATGCGCCCCCGGACAAGCGCTTTCGCATCGGCGGCATGGTCGTCAAGGGCAGCGTGCAACGTAAGTCCGGCGATCTCCTGGTGCGTTTCGTTCTGACCGATTTCGCGCACCAGGTCCCGGTAGAATATACGGGCGTGCTGCCGGATTTGTTCCGTGAGGGTCAGGGCATCATCGCGCATGGCACGATCGGTCCCGACGGGGCCTTCGTGGCGGACGAGGTGCTCGCCAAACACGACGAGAAATACATGCCACCCGAGGTGGCGGCATCCTTGAAACAAAAGGGTGCCGGGAAACCGACTGGCTGAGGGGGAGTAAAATGGCACCGGAATTAGGAATTTTTGCGTTGATACTGGCCTTCGTGCTGAGCCTGTCGCAGGCGTTTTTCGGCCTCGTCGGTGCCTGGCGCGAACGGCCTAGCTGGATGGCGGTCGCGCGGCCCGCGGTCAGCGGCCAGTTCGTCTTCGTCGCCATGGCCTTCGCTTGCCTGGTTTACTCGTTCGTCACCGACGACTTCTCCGTCCAATACGTCGCGAGCACGTCGAATTCCCAACTGCCACTGTTCTACAAGGTTGCAGCACTCTGGGGCGCGCACGAAGGCTCGCTGTTGTTGTGGGTCTTGATCCTGTCCCTGTGGAGCCTCGCGGTCGCCGCGTTCAGTCGCGGTCTGCCGATCGGTTTCGCCAGCCGCGTGATCGGGGTCATGGGCTTGATCAGCGCCGGTTTCATGTTGTTCACTTTATGGACCTCGAATCCGTTCGCGCGCTTGATCCCGGCCGCGGGCGACGGCGCCGATTTGAATCCCGTACTCCAGGATTTTGCGCTCGCGATCCACCCGCCGATGCTGTACATGGGCTACGTCGGCTTCTCGGTCGCCTTCGCCTTCGCTTGCGCCGCCATGCTCGAGGGACGGCTCGATCAGGCTTGGGCGAAGTGGACCCGGCCCTGGACGATCTTCGCCTGGATGTTCCAGACGATCGGCATCGCACTCGGCAGTTGGTGGGCGTATTACGAACTCGGCTGGGGCGGCTGGTGGTTTTGGGATCCGGTCGAGAACGCCTCGTTCATGCCCTGGCTCGTGGGCACCGCCCTGATCCACTCGTTGAGCGTCACCGAGAAGCGCGGCATCTTCAAGAGCTGGACCTTGCTGCTCGCGATCTTTGCGTTCTCGCTGAGCTTGGTCGGCACGTTTCTCGTGCGTTCGGGCGTGCTCGTCTCGGTGCACTCGTTTGCAACCGACCCAAAGCGCGGGCTCTACATCCTCGCTTTTCTGATTGCGACGATCGGCGGTTCGCTCTCTCTATATGCCTGGCGCGCGCCGAAGCTGTACGTGCCGGGCGGATTCGAACTGTTTTCGCGGGAGTTCTTCCTGCTCGTCAACAACGTGTTGCTGGTGGTCGTTGCCGGACTCATTTTGTGGGGTACTTTGTCGCCGCTGGTCTACGAGATGCTGGGCATCGGCAAGATCTCCGTGGGACCGCCCGTGTTCGCGGTGATGTTCCTCGTGCCCGTCTTGCCCTTGCTCGTGTTTCTCGCGATCGGCATGCACTCCGCGTGGCGCCGCGGCAAGCTCACCGTCTCGGCCAAACCCCTGTGGTGGTTGCTGGCCGGCAGCGCCGCTCTAGCCCTTGCGATCCAGGGGCTCGTCTACGGCTCCTTCCATTGGATCGGCTTGCTCGGTTTCACGCTCGGATTCTGGGTCATGAGTTCGGCGCTGATCGATCCGATTCAGCGGCTGCGCCAGGGACGCAGCCTCACCGCGGGCATGCTCGGCATGGCGATCGCGCACTTCGGCATCGGCATGTTCGCGATCGGCGCGAGCGGCGTCGAAAGCTACAAGATCGAGAAGGACGTCGCCTTGAAGCCGGGGGGCAGCTACGAGATCGCCGGTTACACCTACAACTTCCTGAGCGCCACCGAGGTCAAGGGTCCAAATTACGACGCGGTCGAGGCGCTCATTGAAATTACGCGCGATGGCAGGGAGATCGCGGTGCTAAAACCGCAGAAGCGTCATTTCTGGGTGCAACAGACCGACAATAGTCAGGCGGCGATCTCCGTCAACTGGGCGCGGGATCTGTTCGTCGCCATGGGCAACCCGTTGGGGGAGGGCGCCTGGAGCATGCGCATTCAGTACAAGCCGCTGGTGCGCTACATCTGGCTCGGTGCGCTGGTCATGGCCATCGGCGGTCTGGTCGCCGCGACCGATCGTCGCTATCGGATGAGGGTGCCGGTCACCGCGTACAGCGCGGCGGCCGCGCCGCCGCCGAAACCGCCGGCGCCGAGTGCGACGCCGGGGCTGGCCTGATGTGGAAGTTTCTCGTGCCGATGGGCGCATTCCTCGCCCTCGCGCTGCTGTTCGCCTTGGGATTGAATCCGAATCGTGACATCCGTGCGCTGCCTTCGCCTTTGATCGGCAAGGCCGCGCCGGTGTTCACGCTGAGCGTGGTCGAAGATCCGGGCCGATCCTTCAGCAACGCGAGCCTGAAGGGCCAAGTCTACGTCTTGAACGCCTTCGGTACCTGGTGCGCGCCTTGTCGCGAGGAACAGGACACCCTGCTCGAGATCGCGAAGCAGCATGTCGTGCCGATCATCGGGCTGGACTTCAACGACGATCGTGCGCGGGCGCAGCGCTGGCTGCGTGAACTCGGTGATCCGTATGCGGAAACTGCCTTCGATCCGGACGAGCGCGCGGCCATCGATTGGGGCGTTTATGGCGCACCCGAGACCTATCTCGTGGACACACACGGGGTGATCATCTTCAAGTACATCTCCCCCATGACGCTCGATGTCTGGCAGCGAGAATTCCTGCCGCGGATCGCCGCGGCCCGCAAGGACGGCGCTTGAGGCCCGCGATTTTGTTCTTGTGCGCCGCGCTCTGCCTGTGCACGGCGGCGGCCGGGTTCGCAGCCGACCTCGATATCCACGGGCAGCTCGTCGACCCGGTTCTGCAGGCTCGGTTCGAGGCGATCACCAAGCAGCTGCGCTGCCTGGTCTGTCAGAACGAATCGATCGCGGATTCGAACGTGCAACTCGCCGGGGATTTGCGCCGTGAAGTGCGCGAACAATTGCTGGCGGGCAGGACCGACGCCGAGATCTTCGATTTCATGACGGCTCGCTACGGTGAATTCGTGCGCTTCAATACGCCCTTCGAGGGCAAGACCCTGGCCATCTGGGGCGCGCCGTTTTTCCTGCTGCTCCTCGGAGGAGTCGTGATTTACCGCGTCACGCGCGCTCGCTCGCGCCTGCCGCTCGACGACGAACCGGCACCGGAACCCCCGGCGATCGGACCAAGATAATGCTCAAATTTCTTCTCGTCGCAGCCTGCATGGCTGCGCTCGCGGCGGCAGCCGTGGCTGTGCCGTTATTGCGCGACCGGCGCAGCCGCTTCGCCGGCGCCGCGGCTGCGGTGTTCGTCGTTGCCGCGGCCGCCGCACTCTATCCGCTGTGGTCGAACTGGGATTGGCATCCGCAGAAGCAAGGCCTCGCGCCCACACCGCAAGTTGCCGCGATGGTCGAAAAACTCGAAAAGCACCTCGAGGATCAGCCCAACGATTTGGATGGCTGGATGATGCTGGCGCGCTCCTATTCGGCACTCGAACGCACCGACGATGCGATCGTCGCTTTCGGCCACGCGCATCGTCTCGGCGGCGCGAAGAACGTCGAAGCGACCCTGGGGCTGGGCGAGGCGCTCGGCATCAAGGCGGGCGGCGAGGTGACGGCCCAAGCCGCAGCTTTGTTCGAGGAAGCCGTGACCCAGGCGCCGAACAATCCGCGTGCTCTGTTCTTCGGCGGTTTCGCCGCCGCGGTGCGCGGTGATCGCGACCTGGCACGCAGCCGCTGGCAGGCACTCAAGGCCTTGAACCCGCCGCCCGAAGTCATCGATATGCTCGACAAGCAAATGGCGGCGCTGGACGGCGCTCCGGGTGATCCGGGCGACGCGGCCGCGGGTCCCGCAGCGGCCGGGGGCGGCGCTACCGGCGCGGGTGGCGGGCCGTCGGCCGGCATGGTCAGCGACCCCAAGGCTCGGGCGACTCTCGACATCAAGATAGCGCCGGCACTGCAGGCGCGTCTGCGCCCCGACGTCCCGCTGTTCGTGTTCGCGCGTGAACCCGGCGCGGGTGGTCCTCCGCTTGCCGCAAAGCGACTCACGACCGCGGCAATCGGCAGCCGGATCGAGCTGTCACAGGCTGATTCGATGCTGCCCGGGCACGCGCTCGCCGCGGGCAAAAAAGTCTCGATCACGGCCCGGGTCTCGTTCAGCGGCCAACCCCTGCCTGCCGCTGGCGACTTATTCGGCGAACTTACTTATGATGTGGGGACTGACGGGCCACGTGACTTGATCATCGACCAAGTCGCGCAGTAGGGACGGGCTATGAACACGGTCAACGATTCGAATCCCATCGCCACATGGATTGCTGGTCGAGGGGGCCTGTGCTTGGGTCTCGGTCTGATCGTGCTCATCGGCGCGGCCCTCGTGCTGCGGCTATCAGCGCTGGGCCATGCCAAGAACGTCGCGGTCGACAAGACCAATATTCCGACGGTCACCGTGACGATCCCCAGCGAAAGCAGCCTGCCCACCACGGTCAGCATCATCGGCACGATCGGCGCGCGCTACGACGTGCCGATCGGCGTCGAGGGCGACGGCGGCCGTGTCGAGGCGATCACCGTCGAGGCGGGCGATCGCGTCAAGCGCGGGCAATTGCTAGCGCGGCTGAGCACGGCCGTCTTGCGTCCCGAGGTCGGCAGTCTTGCGGCGACGCTCGAACAATCGCGCACCGAGGCTGAGCTTGCGGAGGCGGAGTACAAACGCGCCCTTGCCGTCGGTGCGGCGGGCGCGCTGTCGACCGAGGAAACCGAGCGCCGCCGGTCGACAGCGGCGACCGCGGCTGCAAAGGTCAAAGTCGCCGAGGCCCAACTAGCGCAGGCTCAGGCGCGCCTCGATCGCATGGAAGTGCGCGCGCCCGCCGACGGTACGATCCTCACGCGCACGGTGGAACTCGGACAAACGGTCGCCGCCGGCGGCCCCGCCCTGTTCCGCCTGGCCGAGGGCAACGAGGTCGAATTGCGCGGTGAGGTCGCCGAACAAGACCTTCCCGCGCTGCAAGTCGGGCAGACGGCCCGGGTGACGCTGACCGGGAGTGCGCAAGACTATGTCGGCAAGGTGCGCCTGCTGGGCGCGGTCATCGATCCGCAAACGCGCCTCGGCATGGTGCGCATCGCGCTCGAGCCGAATGCGAATCTTCGGCCCGGCGCTTTCGCCCGCGCCGACGTCACCATCAGTCACGCCCAACGCGCCGTGCTGCCGCAGACGGCGGTGCTCACCGACGACAAGGGCAGCTACGTACTCGTGGTCGATCCACACAATGTGGTGCAGCGGCGCGACGTGCACGTTTCGGGCATCGTTGCGAACGGGGTCACGATTGCATCGGGTCTGACCGCGACGGATCGCGTCGTGGCGAGCGCCGGCGCTTTTCTGCAGCCCGGGGAGATCGTCAACCCCAGACCCGCGAGCGGCACATGAACAACATCTCGGCCTGGGCGATCCGTCATCCGGTCCCGCCGATCGTCATGTTCGTCGTGCTGTTGTTCATGGGGGTCGTCTGCTTCGTCCGTCTGCCCGTCAACCTGGATCCGGACGTCACCTTTCCCCAGGTCAACGTGGTGATCGACCAACCGGGGGCGGCGCCGAGCGAACTGGAAACCCAGATCGCCCAGAAAGTCGAAGGCGCGATCGCCGGCGTCGGCAACGTCCGCAACATGACCACGTGGATCGTCGAAGGTCAGGTGGAAGTGGAAGTGAGTTTCCAGATCGGCACGCCGATCGACCGCGCGACGACCGACGTGCGCGACGCGGTCACGAAGGTGCGCAACGATTTGCCGCAAGGGATCATGGAGCCCTTGGTGCAGCGTCAGAGCTTCTCGGGTCCGTTCGCATATTACGCCGTCACGACGACGAGCATGTCGCAAACCGATTTGAGCTGGTTCGTCGACAATACGATCACGAAGCGTCTGCTCGCGGTACCCGGCGTAGCCCAGGTATCTCGCAGCGGCGGCGTGAGCCGCGAGATCCGCGTCGAACTGGACCCCGCCCGCATGCAGGCGCTCGGCATCACCGCCTTCGAGGTCAATGAGCAGTTGCGTGCCATGAACCTCGATGCGCCGGGTGGCCGCGCCGAGGTTGCCGGCGGAGAACAGGCCATCCGCGTCATGGGCGGTGCGAAGACGACCGCCGCGCTCGGAGATGCACAAATTTTCGTCGCGGGCGGACGCTCGGTGCGACTGCGCGACATCGCCGACGTGCACGACGGCATCGAGGAGCAGCGCACGATCGCTCGCCTCAATGGCCGCCCCGCGACGACCTTCGGTGTTTCCAAGGCCATTGGCGCATCCGACGTCAGCGTGGCCCAGGCGGTGACCGCGGAACTGAAAAAGATCACCGCCGAGAGTCCGGGCATCCAGCTCACCACGGTCTACTCGACCGAGCCGCATACCGAGCGGACCTATCATTCCGCGATCAGCGCCCTGATCGAAGGCTCGCTCCTGGCGGTGGTCGTCGTCTGGGTGTTCTTGCGCAGTTGGCGTGCGACGCTCATCTCCGCGCTGGCGATCCCACTGTCGGCCATCCCGACGTTTGCGTTCATGCAGGCGATGGGTTTCACGCTCAACCAGATCACGCTGCTCGGCCTGTCGCTGGTTGCCGGCGTGCTCGTCGACGATGCGATCGTCGAGATCGAGAACATCGTGCGCCACATGCGGATGGGCAAGAGCGGCTTTCAGGCAGCGATCGATGCCTCGGCGGAAATCGGCCTCGCCGTGGTCGCGACCTCGTTCACCATCATCGCTGTGTTTCTGCCGGTGAGTTTCATGGGGGGCTTCTCCGGCCAGTACTTCAAGCAGTTCGGTCTCACGGTCGGCGCTGCGGTGTTCTTCTCGCTGATGGTGGCCCGCCTCATCACCCCGGTGCTCGCGGCCTATTCGCTGCGTTCCGATTCGCTGCTCGAGCATCCCGTCGACGGGCCGATCATGCTGCGCTACCGACAAATCCTGCACTGGTGCGTGCGCCATCGCTGGAAGACCGTCATGGCTGGCACGCTGTTCTTCGCCTTGTCCATTTTCATGCTCGTCGAGATCCCGCAGGCTTTCATGCCGGCGCAGGACTATGCCAGCTCGGAGGTCGACATCGAGTTGCCGCCCGGGGGCACGCTCGCCGACACCGCGCGCGTCTCGGCTGCCGCGACGGCGATTCTGCGCAGTGCGCCCGAGGTGACGGACGTCGTCGAGTTCGTCGGCGGCGACGAGGTACGGACCGCGACGCTGTACGTGTCCCTCGTGCCGCGCACCGAGCGCGCCTTGAGCCAGAAGGAGTGGGAGCAGAAAATGTCGCCGCTGCTGCGCGGGGTCGCCGACGGACAGGTCAACTTCAGCAGCGGCGGCGACGGCGGCCGGGACATCGGCTTGTTCCTGACCGGCGACGATCCCGTGCTCGTCGAAGCAACGGCACACAAGGTGCTCGCGGAAATGCAAGGTCTGGGGGAACTCCGCGGCGCGCGCATCAAGGGTGATCTGCCGCGTCCGGAGATCGTCGTACGACCGCGGCTCGAGATCGCGGCTCAGCTCGGCGTCAGCGTCGAGAGCATCAGTCAGACGATCCGGATCGCCACGCTGGGCGATTTGCCGCAAAACGGTGCAAAATTTGCGCTGAGCGACCGGCAGATCCCCATTCGTGTGAGTCTCCTCGAGGGTGCGCGGCGCGATTTGACGGTACTCGAAAATCTGCCGGTCCCGACCGCCGCAGGCGGCAGTGTGCCGCTCAAGACCGTGGCCGCGATCAGTTTCGGTCAGGGTCCATCGGCGGTCCGCCGCTATAATCAGAGTCGCCGTGCCTATCTGCAGGCGGACAGAGCGCCTGGCGTCGAGTTGGGGCCTGCGACGAAGAAGCTCTATGCGCTACCGACCCTCGCACATCTGCCCGAGGGCGTGCACCGCGTGGAGACGGGCGATGCAGAGTTTTTCACCGAACTGCAGGACAATTTCACGGTCGCCATCGGCTCCGGCGTGCTCATGGTCTACGCCGTGCTCGTGCTGCTCTTCGGCCGCGTGTTCCAGCCGATCACGATACTCTCGGCGCTTCCGCTATCCCTCGGCGGTGCCGTGCTCGCTCTGATCCTCACGAACCACCCGTTTTCGCTGCCGGTGATCATCGGGATCTTGATGCTCATGGGCATCGTCGCGAAGAACTCGATTCTCTTGGTCGATTTCGCGATCGAGGAGATGCGCGCGGGCAAGGACCGGGTCACGGCAATCCTCGAGGCCGGCCACAAGCGCGCCCGGCCCATCGTCATGACCACGATCGCGATGGTCGCGGGCATGTTGCCGGTCGCCATCGGTTGGGGCGGGGACAGCGACTTTCGCGCGCCCATGGGCATCGCGGTGATCGGGGGCTTGATCACCTCGACGCTGCTGACCTTGGTCATCGTTCCGGCCGTGTTCACGATCCTCGACGATGTCGAACGCTGGATGTCGCCGCGCATCGGTCGCATCCTCGCCAAGCCCGGTGGCGAGCCCAAACCCGCGAACGTGGAGGCGGCGCACTGAGCGGTGGGTGGCGATCGGGGCACCGGGACGTTAGAGTGACACGGCGCTCGACAATAATTGAGGGGATTTGCAGATGAGTCGAATATCCAGCCGGCCGGGTCGGCTATGGTCTTTTATTGCCGTGATCCTCGCCGCGCTGCTCGGCATCACTTCGTCCGGCGCGGCACCGTCCGCCACCGCGCCGTCCGCCGGCGCGACCGATGGCGCACCGTCCGTAACGGTTGCGTTTCCGACAGCACGCAGCGCGAATCCGCTCGATGGGCGCATGATATTGCTGTTGAGTCGCGATCTGACGCGCGAGCCGCGCACCCATGTCGAGGCGAACGAGCCACTCGCGACGCCGTTCCTGTTCGGTCTTGACGTCGACGCGCTCGCGCCCGGCCATGCCGTGTCGTTTGCGCGTGGAGCCTTCGGCTGGCCGGCCGCGCGTCTCGCCGCCCTGCCCGCGGGCGAGTATCTCGTGCAGGCGGTTCTGAACCGCTATGAGACGTTCCATCTCGCCGACGGGCGCGTGCTGAAGCTGCCGCCCGACCAGGGGGAAGGGCAGCACTGGGCGGAGAAACCCGGCAACCTCTACTCGACTCCGGTCCGGGTGCACGTCGATGCACGGCATCCGCTGTCCTTGCACTTGCAACTCGACCAGGAAATCGGCCCGATCGAGCGCAAGACCGACACCGAGTTCGTGCGCCACATCCGCATCCGCAGCGAACTGCTGTCGCGTTTCTGGGGGCGCGACGTCTACCTCGGCGCGCACGTGCTGTTGCCGAAGGACTTCGACCAACACCCGGAAGCTCACTATCCGCTAATGGTGTTCCACGGCCATTATCCCGACGATATCTCGGAGTTTCGCACGACACCGCCGGATCCCGATCTCAAGCCGGACTTTTCCACGCGCTTTCACCTCGCCGGCTACAACCGCATCCAGCAGCAGGAGGCCTATGCCTTCTACCAGAAGTGGATTTCTGCCGGCTTCCCGCGGTTCCTGGTCATCGAGATAGAACACGCGAACCCGTATTTCGACGACAGCTACGCGGTCAATTCGGCCAACCTCGGTCCCTATGGCGACGCCATCAACCACGAACTGATTCCGGAAATAGAGCGTCGCTTTCGCGGTCTCGGGCAGGGTTGGGGTCGCTTTACCTACGGTGGCTCGACTGGCGGCTGGGAGGCGCTCGCGACCCAGGTCTTTTATCCCGACATGTATAACGGCGCCTTCGCCGCCTGCCCGGATCCGATCGACTTTCGCGCCTACACGGTGGTGAACCTCTATGCCGACAAGAACGCCTACTCGCTGACGGGCGAGGCCTCGACGGTCGAGCGGCCGGCGTTTCGCAACTACCTCGGCGAGGTGTTCGCGACCCAGCGCGACGAAAACTATATGGAACTCGTGCAAGGTGATCGCAGCCGATCGGGGGGGCAGTACGACATCTGGCAGGCGGTATTCAGCCCGGTGGGCGCCGACGGCTATCCGCAGCCGATCTTCGACAAACTGACGGGCGCGATCGACGCGAACGTCGCCGCGTACTGGCGCGAACACTATGATCTGTCGCACATCATCGCGCGCGACTGGGCGACACTCGCGCCGAAGCTGCAGGGCAAGATTCACATCTACGTCGGCAACGGCGACAACTACTATTTGACCGATGCGGTGTACTTCGCGCAAGCGCGACTCGAAGCGCTGCAGCCGGCCTATGGTGGCGAGGTTGCCTACGGAGACCGTGCCGAGCACTGCTGGAACGGCGACCCGACGCTGCCGAACGCCTATTCGCGGCTGCATTACAATTTTCAGTATCTGCCGAAGATTCTCGACCAAATCACGAGGACCGCTCCGCCCGGTGGCGACCTCACGAGCTGGCGCTACTGATTTTATCGCACGCCCCCCCACACCCAAGCCGACAGGACTCGATTCAATGAAGATCCGACAGTTGTTTGCCATCATGCTCGCATGTTCTCCGCTCGTCGCCCTGCCGTCGCCCGGGGACACCGATCTGCTCGGCTACGACTCCCAGGGCGCCGGCGCACAGGGCGACTGGGAACAAAAATTTCAGGAAGGCATCTCGGCCGACAACATCCGCGAGAACATGCGTCGCTTGAGCGCGAGGCCGCACAACGTCGGTTCGCCGTACGACAAGGACAATGCCGAGTGGATCCTCGCCAAGTTCAAGTCCTGGGGCTTCGATGCCAAGATCGAGACCTTCCAAGTCTTGTTCCCCACGCCCAAGACGCGCGTGCTCGAGTTGCTGAAGCCGACTCGGTTTCGCGCCTCCTTGCAGGAACCCGCGCTCGCAGCGGACCCGACTTCCGGACAAACCGCCGAGCAACTGCCGACCTACAACGCCTACTCCGCCGATGGCGATGTGACGGCGCGACTCGTCTACGTCAATTATGGCAGCCGGGAGGATTATGATCAGCTCGACCGACTGGGCATCTCGGTCAAAGGCGCGATCGTGATCGCTCGCTATGGCGCTGGTTGGCGCGGCATCAAACCCAAGGTGGCCGCCGAGCACGGGGCGATCGGCTGCATCATCTACTCCGATCCTGCCGGCGACGGCTATGCCCAGGGCGATACTTATCCCGTCGGCGGCTGGCGCTCGAAGCAGGGCGTGCAACGGGGCAGCGTCATGGACACGGATTATCCGGGCGACCCGTTGACGCCGGGCGTGGGTGCGACCGCGGATGCCAAGCGGCTCTCGCTTGCGGAGGCAAAGACGATCACGAAGATCCCCGTGCTGCCGATTTCTTCGGCCGATGCTCTGCCGCTGCTCGCGGCGATCGGCGGCCGGATCGCGCCCGAGTCCTGGCGCGGAGCCATGCCCGTGACTTATCACGTCGGTCCCGGACCGGCGCTCGTACACCTTGAAGTTGCCTCGCACTGGGACGTCAAGCCGATCTACGACGTGATCGCCACCCTGCATGGAGCGGAGGATGCCGATCAATGGGTCATTCGCGGCAATCATCACGATGCCTGGGTCAACGGCGCAGAGGATCCGATCTCGGGTCAGGCGGAAATGCTCGAGGAGGCGCGCGTGCTGGGCGCCTTGCACGCAGCCGGCTGGACACCGAAGCGTACCGTCATCTATTGCGCCTGGGACGGGGAGGAGCCTGGTTTGCTGGGTTCGGTCGAGTGGGTGGAGACGCACGTCGGTGAACTCCAGAAGCACGCCGTGTCTTATCTGAATTCCGACAGCAACGGTCGCGGCTTCTTGTATGCCGGTGGCACGCAAGATCTCGGCGTTCTGGTCAGTGAAGTGGCGCGCGGAATCCAGGACCCCGAGACCAAGCTCAGCGTCTACGAGCGCGCGCGTCTCGCGGGCATCGCGGACGCCAAAAGCGCCGATGAGCGTGCGGACTTGCGCAAGCGCAAAGATTTGGAGATCGACGCGTTGGGTGACGGTTCGGACTTCACCGCTTTCCAGGACTTCGCCGGAATATCCACTCTCAATCTGGAATTCGGCGGCGAGGAAGCGGGGACGCAATATCACTCCATCTACGATTCTTTCTATTGGTACACCCATTTCGCCGATACGAACTTCGCGTACGGCAGGGCTCTCGCGCAAGTTGCCGGCACGACCATGTTGCGGCTTGCGGATGCAGCCTTCATACCCGTCGACTACGCACCGCAGGCCGAGGCCATCACCAAATACGAGGATGAGTTGGAGTCTTTGCTCAAGCAGAAGCAGGACGAATACACCGAGCGCGACCTGGAACTTCGGGAAGGCGTGTTCGCGGCAACCGTCGATCCGCGCAAACCCTTGATCGCACCGCCGGTCGAACCCGTACCGCCGTTCATCGACTTTGCGCCGCTCAAGAATGCCGTCAGCGACTTGCAGAAGAGCGCGTCGCGGTATTCCAAGGCCTTGACCGCCTACCGGGCGAAGGGTTCGCCGCCGCTCACGCCGTCCGCCGCGACCAAACTCAACGCCGATCTCCTGGTCGTCTCGCGCAAATTCCTGAACGCGACAGGCCTGCCGGAACGGCCCTGGTTCAAGAACCAAATTTACGCACCGGGTGCGTACACGGGCTACGGCGCGAAGCCGATCGCGGCGGTACGCGAATATATGGACCAGAGGCTGTGGCTCAAGGCTGAGGCCCAGGTGCCGCAGGTGGCACACGCCGTCGAGAACGCCGCTGTGAGTATCGATCAGTGCGCGCAGGACCTCGAGGCCGCGCTCCCGCCCTGAGAGTCGCAACCACCGCCTGAGTCGGGCTCAGTCCATTACCGCGTGCGGATCGGCGGCGGTGCTTGCCCCAGGTGGCTTGATGAGGAAGATCAAGGGCATCACGGCAAGCGTCAATATCAGCATCAGCGTGAAGTCATCGATGTAGCCGATCATCGTCGCCTGTAAGTTGACCGTGGCCTCGAGTGCCGCCGCCCCGATCGGGCGGGTGACGTCGTAGGCATGCGCGACACCGGGGTTACCCCAGGCGGGATTCGTGATCGTCACCCGCTCCACCAGGGAGGCATGGGCCGCGACGGTGCTGCGCACGAGCATCGTCTGGACCAAGGAGATGCCCATGCTGCTGCCGATGTTGCGGATCAGACTGTAGATGGCCGTACCCGGTGCGCGCATCGACGGTGCCAGAGTTGCAAAGGTCGCCGTGCTCAAGGGAACGAACACGAGGCCGACGCCGATGCCTTGTAAGAGTCCCGGCCAGATGATGTCGCCTTGGGACAATTCGAGCGAATAGCCGCACATTTGCCACAGCGCGACCGCGGTCGCGCCGAAGCCGACGAACAGGATCAGACGCAGATCGAATCGGCCCATGACACGCCCGACGATCAGCATCGCGAGCATCGTCCCGATGCCCGTGGGCGCCGTGACGAGGCCGGTCGTTGCCACCGGATAGCCGAGCAGGTCCTCGAGCAACGTCGGCGTCAGCGCCCGTGTTGCATACAGCACCATGCCGACGATGAAAATGAAAACCAGTCCGGTCGTGTAGTTGCCGTTGGCGAGCAGTCGATAGTCAAAAAAAGATTTCTCGGCGGGGGTCGTTACGGTGTGCGCCAGGAAATAGATGAACGCGCCTGCGCAGACCAGCGCCTCGACCCAGGTCTCGGTCGACGAGAACCAGTCATTCTGTTGACCCCGATCGAGGAGCATCTGCAGGGCGCCGATCGTGATGCTCAAAGTCGTGAAGCCGAACAGGTCGAACTGCATGCGGCGCGCTCCCGGCACGGCGGGGATGTAGCGCCCGATGCCGTAGAACGCGATCAAGCCGACCGGAATATTGATGAAGAAAACCCAGCGCCAGTTGTAGCTGTCGGTGAGCCAGCCGCCGAGCGTGGGTCCCAGGATCGGACCCACCATGACGCCGACGCCCCAGATCGCCATCGCCGACCCCTGTTTCTCGCGCGGATTGATGTCCATGAGCACGACTTGCGACAGCGGTACGAGCGCCGCACCGCACACACCCTGTAGCAAGCGCGCTGCGACGATCTCGGCCAGCGAGTTGGAAATGCCGCACAACGCGGAGGCGATCGTGAAGCCGGCGACGGAGGCGAGGAAGACGTTTTTCTGCCCGAAGCGATCGCAGAGCCAGCCTGTCAACGGCGTCGCGATCGCCGCGGCGACGATGTAAGCCGTGAGGACCCAGGCGATCTGATCCTGGGATGCCGACATGCTGCCCTGCATATGCGGCAGCGCCACGTTGGCGATCGTGCTGTCGAGCGTTTGCATCACGGTGGCGAGCATGATCGATACCGTGATCATGGTCCGGTTCAGCGGGGCACTCATGGCGGCCGGTCGAATTCAGGGCGGTCGAGCATGGACTGTAAGTGTTCGAGCAGCTCGGTCGCCGCGCGCAAGCGTTCCGGGGCGATGTTGGCCAGTAGTTCGCGACGGAACGTATCGGCTTCGGCCTTGAGACTTTCGTACAAACGCTTGCCGTCCTCGGTGAGGGCGACTTTCTTGACGCGTCGGTCGGTGCTCGAGGGGACGCGAATCACGAGACCCGCCTTCACGAGTCGATCGATCATTGCCACCATGGTGGCGCCCTCGACGCCGAGCTTGTCGGCGAGTTCCGATTGGGAAAGATCGGAGGAGGCGCGCGCGACGACGGCGATCGTCAACCAACTCGCCTGACTCACGCCGAGATGTTTGAGCCGACGATCGAGCGCCAGACGCCAGGAGCGTGCCGAATTATGTAGCGCGAGCGAGAACCGCTCTTGCAGGTCAGACATGGCGCCTCGTCAGGTATGTACTATGCTATCTAATGATTAGCAATCGAATTAAAAAGATAGCATAGCGCTCCCGGGAAATGAAACCCTTGGCCGGGAAATGAGACTCCGTCCCGGGAATTGCGAATTGCTGGAAGGGAAGCGGTCGTTACGGGGAGGGGACGCTCTGGGTACCGTCAGGTCTTGAGCCAGGATACGGTCGCCATCCCGAGTATGGTCATCAACAGCGAACCGATCAGGTGCACGGCGATGCCGGAAAATGCCCAGAGCATCCGGCCGGTCTGCAGGAGCGTCACCATCTCCAGCGAGAACGTCGAAAAAGTCGTCAAGCCACCGCAAAATCCGGTCGTGAAGAACAAGCGCCACTCGGGCGGCAGTCCGGGATAGGTCGCGAAGAAAGCGACCGCGACCCCGATGATGTAGCAACCGATCAGGTTGGCCGCGAGCGTTCCCGGAGGCAGGGTCGGAAAATAGCGGTTCAGCACCATCGCGAGCACCCAGCGCAGGAGACAGCCCAAGACACCGCCGATCGACACCGCAAGAAAGGCGCGCCACATGTTCAGGAGTACCGTGGGCGAGCGTTGACAGATGGCATCGGCGAGATCCTAATTGAGTTGCGGCGGCTAATCAAAGTATGAAGAACCTGCACATCCGAACCGAATTGCCGGGACCGAAAGCGCGTGCGCTGATCGCGCGCGACGCGCTCGTGGTCTCTCCGTCCTACCCGCGCGATTATCCCTTCGTGATGTCGCACGGCCGCGGCGTGGAAGTCTGGGACGTCGACGGCAATCGCTTCCTCGATTTTGCCGCGGGCATCGCCGTGTGCAGCACGGGCCACTCGCACCCCGCGGTCGTCGCTGCCGTGAAGGCGGCGGCCGACCGGTTCCTGCACATCTCCTCGGACTATTGGCACGAAGGGCAGGTCTTGCTCGGCGAGAGAATCGATGCGCTCGCACCGATGAAGGAGCCGGTCATGAGCTTCTTCACGCAGTCCGGTACGGAGAGCGTCGAGGGCGCACTGAAGCTCGCGCGGTTCGTCACGGGGCGGCAGCGATTCATCGGTTTCCTCGGTGGATTTCATGGGCGCACCATGGGTTCGCTCGCCTTCACCTCGAGCAAGTACACGCAGCAGAAAGGCTTCTTCCCGACCATGCCCGGGGTCACGCACGTCCCGTATCCGAATGCCTTCCGCCCGCTATTGGCGGGCGCCGATCAAGGCCAGGCGGTCCTCTCCTACATCGAAGACGTCTTGTTCGCGAGCAACGTGCCACCCGCCGAAGTGGCCGGTATCTTGATCGAACCCATACTGGGCGAAGGCGGATACGTCGTACCGCCGGATGGATTTCTCGCCGGCCTGCGTGCCCTGTGCGACCGGCACGGCATTTTGTTGATCTGCGACGAAGTGCAATCGGGCGTCGGGCGCACGGGCAAGCTGTTTGCGTGCGAGCACTGGGACGTCGCACCGGATATCATGACGCTCGCGAAGGGGTTGGGGTCGGGGCTGCCGATCGGCATGGTCGTCGCCAAGCGCAGCCTCATGGAGCGTTGGACGCGCGGTGCCCACGGCAACACCTACGGGGGAAATCCTCTCTGTTGCGCGGCGGCGCTCGCGACGCTAGATCTCGTGACCGGGAGTTATTGCGAAAACGCCGAGTTCGTCGGTGGCTACTTCAGGCGCCAACTGGCAACCCTGGCCGAGCGTTTCGAGGGGATCGGCGAGGTGCGCGGCAAGGGGCTGATGATCGGCATGGAACTCGTCACCGACCGCGCGACGCGCGCTCCGGCCCGCAGTCTCTGCGACGCACTGATCACGCGTGCCTATCAGAATGGCTTGCTCCTGCTGTCGTGCGGCGCGAGCACGGTGCGCTTCATGCCGCCGCTGCTCGTCTCCACCGCGCAAGTCGACGAGGCCATCGACATTCTCGAGCGGAGTCTGATCGAGGCGCTCGGAATCCTGCCATGAAGCGGGCAATCCGCCGGGCCTTGCTGTTTGCCGGGCTCGTCGGCGCCTCGCTCGCCGGCACCGACCCCCGGATCGCTCGCGGCGCCGAGGGTACGGGCGCCGAGGAGAAAAAGCTCTATATCTACAACTGGGCCGACTACATCGGCCGCGACACGATCAAGGAATTCGAGCAGCTCACCGGCATCAAGGTGATCTACGACACCTACGACGCCGAGGAAACCATGGAGGCGCGCCTGCTGGCCGGCGACTCGGGCTACGATCTCGTGAGCGCATCGCAGAACTTTTTCGGTCGGGAGATCAAAGCCGGCGTCTACGAACGGCTGGACAAGTCGAAGATCCGCCTCTGGCACAACCTCGATCCGCACGTGCTCGAGATTCAGGCCGCCTATGATCCGGGCAACGCGCACTCGGTGCCTTATTTGCACGCCATGAACGGCTTCGCTTACAACATCGACATGATCAAGGCGCGCATGCCGAACGCGCCGGTCGACAGTCTCGACATGATCTTCAAGCCCGAGATCGTCGCGAAGTTCGCCGACTGCGGCGTGACCTTCCTGGACTCTCCCGAGGACACGATCGGTCTGGCCATGCGCTATCTGAAGATCGATCCGAACCATGCCGGCCCCGCCGAGTACAAGGCCGCGGAAGAGTTGCTGATGAAGGTTCGCCCCTATGTACGCTCATTCGATTCCAGCGAGTTCATGAACGGGCTCGCGAACCGGGAGACGTGCATCGCGATGTCCTGGTCCAGCGATTACGCCAATGCCCGGGCTCGGGCGAGGGCGGTCGGCCTCACCGTCAATCTCGCCTTTACGGTGCCGCGCGAGGGCGCGATGCAGTCGTTTTCAGCCTTGTTGATCCCCCAAGGGGCCCCGCATCCCGAGGCAGCCTATCGGTTCATCGATTTTCTCCTGCAGCCGCGGGTGATCGCGGCGATCACGAATGAGATTTATTATGGAAATGATAATATAGCGTCTCGGCCTTACGTGGACCCCTGGATCCTAGCCGATCCGACCTTGTATCCGACCCCGGAGATCGAGGCCCGGCTCTATCGCGAGGAGGAGATCTCACCGGCCAAGGAACGGATCATGACGCGCACCTGGACGCGGATCAAGACGGGCAAATAGTCGATCGAGACGAGGGTTCAGCGTGAGTGTCCAGCAGAGTTCCTTGAAACTGAGCATCGGTTCACCGACCGAGCTGATCGTCGAACGCGAAGCCGGCTCACGCTTCGTCGTTCATCCGATCTGGCTGCGGGAGCGTTGCCGCGACGCTGCCAGCATGGATCTGGTCACGGGTCAGCGGCTCCAGGATCCGTCGGATCTCGATCTCGATCTGCATCTGACCGCTTTGTCCGAGCCGCAACCGGGCCGCTTACGCGTGCGTTTCAGCGACGGCCACGAGGCTGACTTCGATGCAGCCGAAATCCTCGCCGAGGCCGCGCTGCCGCCCGGGCAACACGATTGTCCGGAGGAAATACTGTGGACGGGCTCCCTCGAGCGGTTTCCGCGCGCCGAGTGGCGTGCCGAACCGTCGCCGGCCGAGCTCGCAGCCTGGACCGAACGCTTCCTGCGATACGGTTTCATCATCTTCAGCGGTGTGCCGAGCGAACAGAAACAGGTGCTCGCCGTGGCGAATACCTTCGGTTTCACGCGGGTGACCAATTTCGGCGAGCTGTTCGACGTGCGTTCAACCCCGAATGCCAGCGACCTCGCCTACACCTCGATTCATCTCGATCCGCATACCGATAATCCCTATCGCTCGCCGGTGCCCGGCGTGCAGCTGCTGCACTGTCTCGTCAACGAGACGAGCGGCGGATTGTCGACGCTCGTGGACGGGTTTGCGGTCGCCGAGGCACTGCGCCAGCGCGACCGCGACGCATTCCAGATCCTCTCGGGCACTCCGGTGAGATTTCGCTACCGCGATGAGGCTACCGAACTCGTCGCGAGCGCCGCGCCGATCGAACTCGACGCAGGTGGCCGGGTGCGCACGATCCATTTCAGCCCGAGACTCGATTTCGTGCCCCTGGCTCCGCCCGAGGAACTGAGCCGGTATTATCGGGCACGACGCGTGTTCGATCACATGCTGCGGGCGCCGGAGTTCGAGATCAGGTTTCTGCTCAACGCCGGCGACCTGGTGATGTTCGACAACTGCCGGCTGCTGCACGGCAGGACCGGTTTCGATCCGCGCCAAGGATTGCGGCATCTGCAAGGCTGTTACATCGACATCGACGGTCCGCGCAGCCTGTACCGGGTGCTGCGCCGGAAAGAACGACACGCGGCGGGAGCGACATGAAGAACATCGTGAGTTTCCGGCGCATGGAGGACGGCACGCGTGAGGATTATGAACTCCTCGACCAGGTCGAGCGCGAATATGCGCTGGGACTGCCGGATCAAGTGCTCGCGGCACTCAAGAAGTTGGACCACTCGCTGCCCGGCTATCCCGTGAGCCGTCTCGTCCATTCTCTGCAGGCCGCGACCCGCGCCCAGCGCGACGGAGCCGACGACGATCTCGTGATCGCGGCCCTCGTCCACGACATTGGCGACGAGCTCGCCCCCTACAATCATCAGGAAATCGCCGCCGCGATGCTGCGGCCCTACGTGCGACCCGAGGTCACCTGGATCGTCGAGCACCACGCGCTGTTTCAGAATTATTATTACGTTCATCACCTGGGCGGAGATCGCCACGCCCGCGATAAATTCATCGATCACCCCTGGTACCAGAGCTGCAAGGACTTTTGCGCGAACTGGGATCAATGTTCGTTCGACCCGGACTATCCGACCGAGTCCTTGGCGAGCTTCGAGCCGCTCGTACGGCGGGTGTTCACGCGGCCGGCGCACGATCCGCGATACCAGACAGGCTCCTAGGCGTCTGCGTCGCTAGGGCTCCGCGGCCCGCATCTCGACGAGCCGTCTGCGCTCGTCGCTGCGCATCACATGGCCGGCGATGATTACGCAGACGCCGACCGCAGCGATGATCAGGCTTGCGAGCGCGTTGACGTCGGGCGTGACCCCGAGCTTCACCTTCGAGAAGATCACCATGGGCAGGGTGCTCGCGCCGGGACCGGAGACGAAGCTCGAGATCACGAGATCGTCGAGCGACAGCGTGAAACTGAGCAGCCAACTCGACACGAGCGCCGGCGCGATGCCGGGCAACGTCGTGTCGACGAAGGCGCGCACCGGACCCGAACCCAAGTCCATCGCCGCCTCTTCGAGTGAGCGGTCGACGCTCATCAGGCGAGAGCGAACCGTGACCGTCACGTATGCCGTACAAAAACAGATATGCGCGATCACGATCGTCGTGAAACCGCGGTGCGGCCACCCCAGCAAATGCAGCATCGAAACGAACAACAACAGTTGCGTGATCCCGGTGATGATCTCCGGCATCACCAAAGGCGCATTGATCATGCCGGTGAGCAGCAGCCGTCCGCGAAAGCGCCGAAAGCGTACCAGCGCGATCGCCGCGAGCGTGCCCAGCACCACGGCGCCGGTGGAGACGACGATGCCGATCTTGAGCGACAGCCACGCCGCGTCCAAGATCTGATCGTTGTGCACGAGTTGGGTGTACCAGGTCGTCGAGAAGCCGCCCCAGACGCTCACCAAGGAGGAGGCGTTGAACGAGTAGGCGATCAGCACGAAGATCGGCACGTAAATGACCGCGATCCCGAGGCATAGGATCGTCAACAGCGGCAGCGAGGGGCGATCTTGCATGCTCAGGCCTCGGCCTCACGTGTGCTGTAATGCTGATAAAGCGCGATCGGTCCGACGAGCAGCACGAGGAACACGATCGCGACCGCCGAGGCTACCGGCCAGTCGCGGTTGCCGAAGAACTCATCCCAGAGCACCCGACCGATCATGAGATTGTCGGGTCCGCCGAGCAGCGTCGGGATCACGAATTCGCCGATCGCCGGGATGAACACCAACATCGATCCGGCGATCACGCCCGGCAGCGACAGCGGCAGGGTGACGTCGAGGAACGAACGCCACGGCGGGCTGCCGAGATCCGCGGAAGCTTCGAGCAGCGATCGATCGAGCTTTTCGAGCGTCGCGAACAGCGGCAACACCATGAACGGCAGATAGGAATAAATGATGCCGAGGTAGACCGCGACGGTCGTATGCATGATCTGCAGGGGTTCGTGAATCAGGCCGAGCCAGAGCAGCGCGGTGTTCAGCAGTCCGTTCTCGCGGATCACGCCCTCTAGGGCATAGACGCGAAGCAAAAAGGAGGTCCAAAACGGTAGAATGATGACGAGCAGCAGGATGCTCTGGGTGCTCTTCGACGTGCGTGCGATGGCGTAGGCCATCGGGTAGCCGAGGGCGAGACAGATCACCGTCGAAAAGAACGCCGTTTTCAAGGAGTAAACATACGCGAGACCGTACACTTCGTCGCCGAACAGGTACTTGAAGTTGCCGAGGTTCAAGCTCAGGTTGATGTGGGCATCGCGGCTGACCGATAGAATGTCGGTATATGGGGGCATCGCCAATGCCATGTCGGCAAGGCTGATCCGGAGGGCGTAGGCGAAGGGTATGAGAAAAAAAACGAACAGGAACAGGAGCGGAGGAAGGATGATGCACCACTTGCCGTGCCGTTTGAACCAATCTGCGTTTGCGCTCATCTCAGCGTCCGTCCCCGCTAGTGACCAAACTTAAGAAAAAAACAGCGGTATCGCCGGCGCCACGCGCCCGCTCCACCAACAGCCGCCAGCGCCAACGGCTGATCGAGGCCTGTATTTCGGCCTTGCACCTGCATGGTCCCTCACGCACGACGGTCGAGAAAGTCGTGGCGATCGCCAAGATGTCGCCGGGCATCGTCCGCTTCTACTTCGATTCGAAGGCGGCGATGCTGGTCGCCTCGCTCGATTTCCTCGCCGCGGAATTCGAGGAACGCGTCCTCGTCCCGGTCCAGCGCCTCCAAGGCCGGCCCGTTGCGGCGCTCGAGTTGCTGGTCGATCTCTATCTCGACCCGGATATTGCCAGTCCCCGCAAGGTTTCGGTCTGGTACGCCTTCTGGGGAGAAGCGTCCTCTCGCCAGGAATACTACGACATTTGCGGTCAGAAGGACGAGCGCTTTGCCGCGCTCGTGCGCGCGTTGATCGAGCGCTTGATCGCCGATACGCGCCAGTCGCAACTCGACCCCGATGGCATCGCGCTGGGCTTGATCGGCGTGCTCGAGATTCTCTGGCAGGGATTCGCGTTTCAAAACGAGATCACGATCGACCGCGCGGCGGCAAAACATCGCTGTATGGCCTATCTGCGCTCGATTTTTCCGGGTCAGTTTGCGCCCGGCCGCGCGCTCGCCGAGCCCGAAGATGGGGCTGGTGTCGACGATCGCGATGCCGACCGTCCGCTACCACGCTGGAGTTTCGAGGATGCCGGCCTGCTGGCGATCGAAAAAGACGAACTTTTCGACGGGTCCTGGCAGATCGTCGGTCATCGCGGGCAAATCGCGGCCATCGGCGATTTTCTCAGCGTCGACATCGGTACCGAGCGGGTGCTGGTGGTGCGCGATCGCGACGGCCTGGCGCGTGCATTCCGAGACAGTTGTCCGCTCGCGCCGCACCGCTTGTCGGCCGCGCCGCATGGTCGATTCACGACCGGGATCGAATGTCGCGTCCACGGCCTTCGATTCGCCTGGGATGGGTCGGCGGAACCCGCCGCCGCGGGCGTGAGCCTTGCGGGCATGGATATGCAAATCCTGCGGGATCTCTTGTTCGTGCGTGCGAGCGGCAGCGTGCCTCCCGTCGCCTTGCGGGCTGCATGGTTCGGCGAGGGAGTCGCCGGTACGGCGAGGATGCACGCAACGCCGCTCGAAACCGAGGTGCGCGCCGACTGGAAGGTTCTCGTGGCGCAATGGCTGTCGCTTGCGTGGCCGGAAACAAACGCGAGCGGCGCATCGATACCTTGGCTCGACGCGCAGCTGCGGCTACCGGAGCCCGCGTCAGCACAGCCCTTCGTCTGGCATGCGCACTTGCGCGCGCAGGCAGGCTGGACGAGTGCGCGTTATGCGGCCTGTGCGTCCGCGCTGTCGCAGGACGGGGAGTATGCGTGGCGCCGGTCATTCCTGCCGCCGAACCAGTTCGTTGAACTGCGGCCCGACGGGCTTTCGTTGCGACAGGTCTTTCCGACCGCGGCCGGGCGCAGCAAGATCCGCGCCTACGAGCTCAGTTTCTGCGCCGAACCCCGTTCGGCGCGCGCCGTCCGGTATCTCGCCGGCCGCCTGGGGCCGTGGCTCAACCTCGAACTCGCGGCCCAGGCAGAGTCCATTCAGCAGAACGTCGTCGCGTTCGGCTACGAGCCCACTCATCGGCCGACCGGAATCGGCGCGGAAGTCGCGTTTCGCGAGTGGCTGCGTCACAAAATTCCGGCCCTGCGGTGCGAACGCGGCCGCGAAGCCGCGCCGATGTTCACTTGAATTATCACTATAATGCGCCGGCCGCGGGCGACATCACATCCAGGAGCAAGCGATGACCCTACTTTCCTTGACGACCGGTGACTGGCACGATCGTGCCGCCAAGGTCCGCTTCGAGACGCGTCACTTCATCGACGGTGAGTACGTCGATTCTCTGTCGCCCGATCGGCTCCCGGTCGTCAATCCCGCGACCGGCCAGGTGATCGCCGAGGTCAGCGCCGGTTCCGCGGCGGACGTCGATCGTGCCGTCGCGGCCGCGAAGCGCAGCTTCGCCGCGCGTGTCTGGAGTCGCAAGGCGCCACGCGAACGCATGGCGGTGCTGACCAAGTTCGCGTCTTTGATCGAGGCGAATGCGGAACGCTTTGCCTTGCTGGATACCCTTTGCATGGGCAAACCGATTCGCGACATGGTGGCGATCGACGTGCCGTCGGCGGCCGCCAATTTTGCGTATTTCGCCGAACTCATCGACAAGATCGACGGGGCCGTGACGGCCACGGCGGCCGATGCGTTCCATTATATTTTGCGTGAACCGCTCGGCGTCGTCGGCTGTATCGTTCCCTGGAACTATCCGCTGCTGATGGCGGCCTGGAAAGTCGCGCCGGCGCTGGCGGCCGGAAATTCGGTCGTTCTAAAGCCGGCCGAGCAATCGCCGCTGTCCGGCCCGCTCATGGCGCAATTGTTCGTCGAGGCGGGCGGCCCGCCCGGCGTATTCAACGTGGTCAATGGGCATGGTGAGGCGGCCGGCGCCGCGCTCGCGCTGCATATGGACGTGGCGAAAATCGCGTTCACGGGTTCGACCGAGATCGGCAAGCAAATGCTCATTTATGCCGGTCAGTCGAACATGAAGCGCGTCAGTCTCGAGTGTGGCGGCAAGTCCCCGCAGATCTTCCTCGCCGACCTGCCGGACCTCGACGTCGCGGTGAGCTACGCGATCAACGGCATCTTCGGCAACATGGGCGAGGTCTGCAATGCCGGTTCCCGCCTGCTGATCGACAAGCCAATCGCCGCAGAGTTTCTCGCACGCTTCATCGAGCGCGGCCGTACGGCCTACGTCGCCGGCGATCCGCTCGACCCGACGACCAATCTCGGACCGATGGTCACGGCGGCGCATCGCTCGCGGGTGTTGCACTACATTGGACGGGGCAAAGCGGAAGGCGCGAAGCTCGAGTTCGGCGGCACGGCGCCCGACGGCGCGGGAGCTTTCGTGAACCCCACATTGTTCTCCGGCGTCAACAACGAGATGACCATCGCGCGCGAGGAAATCTTCGGCCCCGTCGCCGCGGCAATCGAGGTCGATGGCTTGGCGGATGCGCTGCGCGTCGCGAACGACTCGATCTATGGACTTGCCGCCTCTGTTTGGACCCGCGATCTGTCCGTCGCCCATAAGACCGTGCGCGACCTCGAGGCGGGCGTGATCTGGGTGAACTGCTTCGATCATGGCGACATGACCCAGCCTTTCGGCGGTTACAAGCAGTCGGGTCACGGGCGGGACAAGTGCCTCGAAAGTTTCCTCGGGTATACCCAGACGAAGTCGGCTTGGATCAATCTCGGCTGAGCCTTGCCGTGGCGCTGCTCGTCGGCGGGCTGACGGCGGGAATGTGCCTGGCGCAGGCGGCCGGATCGCCGACCACGGCGTCTGGATCGCCGGCCCCGGTCATCTTGACGATCGGGCGATTCGTGATCGAGAACGAGGAGCCGTCGCTCGCCCGCAGGACGCAGCGTCTCTTGTCGCCCCTGCGCGCTCACCCGGTCAGTCTCGAGACCGTACGTGTGGCCGCCGAACGACTCGAAAAACTGTACGTCGATCAGGGGTATTTCCTGACGCATGTGGAGTTGCCCCCGCAAGAGGTGCCCGCGTACGGTGAGTTTCGGATTCATATCGTCCCTGGGTTCATCGAGCGCATCGATGCGCAAGGCGTGCCGCAGGCCCTGCGAGCTCGGGTACTCGCGTTTCTATTGCCGCTCGTGGGACAGCGTGGCATCACGAGCGCACGGTATGAGCGGGCGGTCTTGTTGGCCAATGACCTGCCGACCGCCGACCTCAAGGCGACGCTGCAGGCCGGCACCGTTGCGGGAGGCGTGATTCTCGTCGTCAATGGCCATTACCGGCCGATTTCAGGCTATGTCGCGCTGGACGATTTTCTGCCATCGGTGCTCGGCCGGACGTCGGCGACGGTGTCGTCGGCCTACAACCCCACTCAATACGTGGACCAGATCTATGCCACCGTGAGTGCGGCCGTCGACGTCGACCCCTTGCTGTCGGATTCGCCGCACCGCTACCTCGAGACGGGGATGCGCGCCGGACTCGGCACCTCGGGTGCCGAACTCGACCTCCACTACCTTTGGGCAATGACCAATCCACCGTTGCGTGCGGGTGGCAGCGACTTTGGTAACGCGTTCCTCGACACCGCGGGGGCATTCCGGCGCATCGCCATCCGCATCGCCTATCCGCTCGTGAAGATGTCTGCGACGACCCTCAAGCTCGATGCCGGCTTCGATGCGACGGCCGAATTTCAGCTCGCAAACCCCTTCGCGAACAGTCTGTACTCGGATCATGTGCGGGTGCTTCGCCTCGGCGTCGATGCGCGCCATCGCTTCGGCACGTCGACGGAACTCGCATTCGGTATCGATCTCTCCCAGGGCATCGATGCGTTCGGCAGCCGGGGACCCGGGCAGGCGAGCGCAACCGTACCGCTGTCGCAACCGGGCGCGTCCGACGTGTTCACGAAGTGGGAGTGGAATGGCTCGCTGCGGCGTGATCTGCCGCATGATTTCGAATTTGCCCTCACTGCACGCGGCCAATACGTCGCCGCGCAGCCGCTGCTGCTCGCCGAAAAATTCGTTCTCGGCGGTCCGAACGACCTATCGGCTTACGATTTCGCGGACTTCAATGGCGATCGCGGCTGGGTAGCCCGCATCGAGTTGGAGCGGCTTTCGTCGTGGCGACACGGCGATGCGCAGGGCGCCGTGCAGCCCTATGGTTTTGCGGCGCGCGGCGAAGTCGTGAATTTGCAGCCGCTGGAATTCGTGCATCCCACCGAGATCGGTAATTCCATCGGCGTTGGCCTGCGCGGTTCTCTCGGGCGCAGCGGCCTGCGCACCGGCCCGCTGGAACTGAGCGCCGAAATGGCGCGCCAGCTGAATCCGGATTCCGACCGCTTGCCGAATCGGTGGCGGGCGAATCTCGCCGTCACCTGGCGCTATTGAACTGCGCTTGGCGGGCGTGTGCATCGAACACGCGCGGTGGCCGCCTAGGCGAAGTGCGTCGGCGCCTTCGCCAAGCGGATCTCGGGAATACGCTCCCGCAGCAGGTGATGAAATTCCAGCATCCAGCGTTCGAGTTGCGATAAAGGACCGGGCTCGTAACTGCTCGAGGCGAGTCCCCGCTGCACGCGCTGGCATAGCCAGCGATCCTCGTCGTTCACCTGGGCGTTGATCCGGTTGCTGAGGAAACGCAGCGCGCGCATCTCCGGGCGTGCGTCCGGCAGACCGAACACGGCGGCGCGGACCGCGCATCGGCCAGGACCCATCGGCAGCACCTGGAAGAAATCGATCTGTTCCGGGAAAACGTCGATGCCGAGGTTGGGCAGGGCACTGTAGAAGCGCCAGCTGCGGCGCAGCTTTTCGGGCAGGTGCGTCGCGATGCCGCCGACCAGCCGTTGGTACATGCGCTCGGACCATTGCGAGGATTCTTGCTCGCGCAGCCAGCTGACGCCGCGCGCCACCGAGGTGACCGCCGCCTGGTCCTCGTAGTCGGGCGTGAACATGCGGTTCAATCCGGGGTGCCCGATGGGCACGTGATACGACTCGAGGTAGTTGTCGATCGCGATCTTCCAGTCGACCTCCCAGATGTCGGAGGTGATCGGACCGAGCGGCACCATCTCCTCGAATCGATAGGGGGCGAATTCTTCGATCAGCGGACCCCAGACTTTTGCGACCGGCGGCGGATCGCCGCGCAGCGCCACGAACACGAAGCCGAACGCGATGTCGACGCGCACGGGCTTGAGACTGAAGTCGCCGCGATCCATGCCAGGAAAGCTGTCGCGCATCGGCACGCCGACGAGCGTCCCGTCCTGGCGATAGCTCCAGCCGTGGTAAGGGCAGGTGATCGGTCCTGGGCAGCTCCCGGCGTCATCGAGCAGCCGCGCACCGCGGTGCCGGCACACGTTGAAATACGCCTTGATCGCGCCATCGCGATCGCGCATCACCAACACGCTTTCCGGCCCGAGGTCGAACGTCACGTAGTCGCCCGATTTCGGGATCGAATTGACGTGGCAAACGATCTGCCAGCTCGGCATGAAAATGCGCTCGAGTTCGAGCCGGTTCAACTCCGCATGGTTGTATACCCAGGCCGGCAGGGCGCGCGGCAATTCGGCGGGTGCGGTCGATTCGGTCGGGGCGATCGCGGGCTGCAGCATGAGGTTCTCCGCCACTTTTATATCACCATACAATGTACTGCCGTGGTCTGCGCTTGGCAAGCGATAATGAGCCTGTATTCAATGGTATTTAAGCAATTTATATGATCATATAATTTTACTGGACGCGGTACCGGGCGGAGTGCTACGGTCGCGCTCGAAAAAATCTTCCAGGGGATTCCGCATGGCCAGAGACCTGACCAAGAGCAACGCCCATTTTCGCCGCGCGGTGCAACGATTGCCGCTCGGGGTGGCCTCGAACTTTCGTTACTGGGGTGAGGACCGCACGATCTACGTCCGCCAAGGACGCGGCGCCCGCATCACCGATCTCGACGATAACGTGTACGTCGACTACCGCATGGGTTACGGCCCCGGCATCCTCGGCTATGCCGATCCGCGCGTCGACGCGGCGGCCCGCGAGGGCATCGAAGTCGGCGGCGTGTTCGCTCTCTCGACCGAGCGCGAGTTGATCGTCGCCGACCGGATCGCGAAGATGGTGCCGGCTGCCGAACTCGTGCGCTTCTCGAATTCCGGCACCGAGGCCGTGATGGCGGGACTACGCCTGGCGCGCGCCCACACCGGCAAGGACGATTACGTGATCCTCGAGGGCGGCTATCACGGCCTGTTCGACGCCGCCATGTGGTACACGCCGATGGACAAGTGGAGCGAGGTGGGCGATCCCGAGGTGCGTCCCTACAGCGAAGGCATACCGATTTCCTCGCGCAGTTTCGCGCATTTCGTCCAGGCGAACGACGCGAACCAACTCGAAGATGTATTCAAGCGCAAGGCCGATCGCATCGCCTGTCTCTTGATCGAACCGATCATGGGTAACTGTCTCGGCATCGCGGCCGAACCCGAGTACCTGCGCGCGGCGCGCGCCTTGTGCGACCGCTACGGTGTCGTCCTGCTGATCGACGAGGTCAAGACCGGCTTTCGGGTCGCCCGCGGTGGCGTGCAGGAGCTCTATGGAGTGCATGCCGATCTTTGCACTTTCGCCAAGGCGGTCGGCAACGGTTACCCGATTTCCGTGCTCGCGGGGCGTGCCGAGATCATGCGCAAGATCGGCCGAGGCGTCGCGCATGGCGGCACCTACACGGCGCATTCGGTGTCGCTCGCGGCCGCGGAGCGCACCTTGCAGATCTTGGATGAAACGGACGCCCTGGAGCGTATCGCCGACTACGGCGCGCGTCTGCGTCAGGGTATGCGCTCGATCCTGACGGCCCGCGGCATCGCGCATAGTTTCGTCGGCCACCCCTCGATGAGCGGCTTGTACTTCGCGCACGAGCCGCCGCGCAATTATCGCGCCTGGAAGGGCAGCGACTACTCGTTCTACGATGCCATGGCGCAGGTGCTGCACGATGAAGGGGTGCTCTGTGAGCCCGATTCACGCGAGCCCTGGTTCGTTTCGGCGGCGCACGACGCGGCCTGTCTCGCCGATACGCTGCGTGCTTTCGAGATCGCGGTCGACGCGACGCTGCAAGCCGGCGATGCGAGCCATAAAGTGCCGGCTTGAGCGGCACGCGGGTGACGGCGACGAACGGGCGGCGGGACAGCGGCCACGACGCGATCATCGTCGGCGCGGGTCACAACGGCCTCGTCGCCGCCTGTTATCTCGCGCGCGCGGGCTTGCGCGTGCTCGTGCTCGAGCGCCAGCCCTATATCGGTGGCGCGGCCGTGAGCCGGCGCCTCTACCAGGACTTCACCTACTCGAATTGCTCCTACGTTTGCAGCCTGCTGCGCCCGGAAATCATCCGCAGCCTTGAATTACCGAAGTTCGGGCTCCAGGTGATCCCGTACGAGGGCGGCTGCACGATGATGCAGGATGGCGGGCATCTCGCGCTCTACGACAATCACGATGCCCTGCGCCGAGAGATCGCGCGCCATTCGAAGCGGGACGCCGAAGCCTACGACCGGTATTCGCGGGACGTCATGCGGCAATGCAAGTTCATCAAACCGCTGCTGATGCGCGAGCCTCCCGATCCGACCTCGTTCAAACCGCGCGACCTGCAAGAGCTGCTCTATCTGGCGCGCCGCTTCCACGGGCTCGGCGAGGAGCGCATGTACGACACCTTGCGGTTCTGGACCATGAGCGCGGCGGATTTTCTCGACGAGTATTTCGAGAGCGAGATCGTCAAAGCGCATTTTGCCGGCAGCTCGATCATCGGCACCGCCTTGGGACCGCGCTCGCCGGGCACGGCCTATGTACTCCTGCATCACTACATGGGAGACATCGACGATACGGTCGGGGCATGGGGTTTCGCGCGCGGCGGCATGGGCGCGATCAGCAACGCGCTCGGCGCCTCGTTCCAGGCGAGTGGCGGCACGATCCGCGTAGCCGCTCCGGTCGTGCAGATCCGTGTCCGCGGCGAGCGCGCGTGCGGCGTCGTGCTCGAGGATGGCGAGGAAATCGATGCGCCGCTCGTGATCTCGAACCTCGACGTGAAGCGCACGTTCCTCGAGACGATGTCGCCCAAGGATCTGCCCGGTGAGTTCCTGCGCCAGGTACGCAATTTCAAGATTCGCGGCTCGTCAGGCAAGCTCAACATCGCGCTCGACGGCCTGCCGCGCTTCCCCGCGATTCCCGCTGGCGCGCCCTGCACGCGGGGCGACATGCACGTCACCGACACGCTCGAGATGATGGAGCGCGCCTACGATGACTGGAAGGATGGGCGCTGGTCGCGGGCGCCGTACATCGACATGTTGATTCCATCGCAAATCGATCCTTCGATGGTGCCGGACGGCAAGCATTACATGTCGGTCTTCGTCCAATACTGTCCCTACGAACTCGCCGACGGTCCCTGGGATGCCGCGAAGCGACAGGCCTTCGGAAACACCGTGATCGAGACGATCGCGCGGCACAGTCCGAACTTCAAGGAATTGATCCTGCACGCGGAAATTCGGACGCCCTGGGACATAGAGAACGAGGTCGGCTTGACCGAAGGCAATATCTTTCAAGGCGAGCTCACCATGGACCAGTTGCTGTTCAACCGGCCAATCCCCGGCTATGCGCAATATCGCGCGCCGGTGCGTGGCATGTATCTTTGCGGTTCGAGCACGCATCCGGGCGGAGGCGTGATGGGGGCGCCTGGCGCGAATGCCGCCCGCGCTGTGCTGCGCGACCTGGGCAAGTCGCCGTGAGCGCCGTCGACGTCGGCGGGCAGCGCTTCGATGTGATCGTGATCGGCGCGGGCCACAACGGCCTCGTCTGCGCGACTCTGCTCGCCCGCAGCGGTCGTTCGGTGCTCGTCCTCGAAGCGGCGACGCGCGTCGGCGGCGCCGCGTGCACGCGCGAGTTCGCACCCGGGTTTAAGGTCTCGGCCGGCGCTCACTTGCTGCACTTGATGCCGGCGGATTTGCGACGCGAACTCGCGCTCGACGCTCATGGCCTGCGCCTTGCGGGCTCGGGTTTGCCGACCACTGCCTTGCTGAGCGACGCCGCCCCGCTCGCGATCGGGGCGGCAGAGTCCGGTTTGTCCGCGAGCGACGCTGCCGCCTACGCTGACTATGAGGCGGGGATGCGCCGCTATGCCCGCGCACTCATACCGCTATTCGAGCGCGTCCCGCCACGCCTGGGCACGCCGGACTGGTCGGATCGTCTCGCGCTGTTGCGCCTGGCCTGGACCATCCGCCGCCTCGGCCGAACCGACATGCGCGAATTGCTGCGTATCGGCGGCATGAACGTCCACGATTTGCTCGAGGAACGGTTCACGACCCCCGCGCTGCAGGGCGCGCTCGCTTTCGACGCGATCCTGGGCACGAATTTCGGACCGCGCTCGCCGGGCACGGTCCTGACCTTGCTGTATCGGCTCGCGGCCGAGGCGAATGCCGGCGAGACCGGTCTGTCGCAACCGATCGGCGGGCTCGGCGGGCTCAGCGAGTCGCTTGTACGCGCGGCCGCCGCGGCGGGCGTACAGCTGCGTCTGTCCGCCCCGGTCGCACGCATCCTCGTGGCCGAGGATCGCGTCGGCGGCGTCGAACTCGAATCCGGCGAGCGTTATTCCGCCGCCACCGTGATCTCCAACGCGGATCCCAAGACGACGTTCCTGCGGCTGCTCGGAGCCCGCCATCTCGACGCCGGTTTCGTGCGCCGCGTCGATCACTTTCGCGCGCGAGGCCTCGCCGCGAAGCTGCATCTTGCGCTCGACGCCGCGCCCCGTTTCGAGGGATTGCCGGCGGAGCGCTTGTCGGGTCGTTTGCTGATTGCGCCATCGATGCAAGCAATCGAGCACGCCTACAATCACTCGAAGTACGGTGAGTTCTCGGACCAACCGATCATGGAGATCACGGTGCCGACGCACCTCGATCCAGCGCTTGCGCCCGAAGGCGGGCAGGTCCTCTCGGCGATCGTCCAGTACGCGCCCTATGCGCTCAAGAACGGCTGGGAAAGCGCCCGCGCCGCATTCCTCGAACGGATCCTCGCCCGCTTGGAGCGCCATGCGCCGGGTATGCGCCGGAGCGTGGTCGCCGCGGAATTACTGACCCCGGTCGATCTCGAGCGGGAATTTCGCATGTCGGGCGGCCACTGGCATCACGGCGAACTCGCGTTCGATCAATTCTTGATGGTCCGCCCCGTGCCCGGCGCCGCGCAGCATCGGACGCCCGTCCCGGGGCTTTATCTTTGCGGCGCCGGCTGCCATCCGGGCGGCGGCGTCATGGGCGTCGCCGGCCGCAATGCCGCGCGTCAGGTCTTGCACGGAGCCGTCTCGAGATGATTGCGCACAATCCCGCCCCGCATTTCAAAGAGCCCCTGCTGAAGACGCCGTTTCATGAGCGCGCGCGCGCGCTGTCGCAAGTCGACAGCTACATACCGTGGTCCGGTTATACGACCGTCGACGTGTTCACGACGGTCGAGCAAGAATACTTCGCGATCCGCAACGCGACTACGCTGTACGATCTCACGCCGATGATCAAGTACCGGGTCGTCGGGCCGGACGCGGTCGATTACCTGAACCGACTCGTGACCCGCGACGTCGCCAAATTGAAGCCCAATCGGGTCGCCTATTGTGTCTGGTGCAACGATGCCGGCCACATCATCGACGATGGCACGATCTTCCGGCTGGGCGAGGCGGAATTCCGGCTCTGCACGGCGGAGCGCCAATTCGACTGGCTGCTCACCTCGGCGCTCGGATTCGACGTAGAGATCGAGGAAGTTACCGAAGCCGTCGCCGCGCTCGCGGTCCAGGGCCCGACGTCCTGTGCCGTGCTCAAGGCGCTGGGATTGGCGGGCGTCGAAGCACTGAAACCGTTCGACATCGGCTACTTCCACGTCGGCGGTGTGCCCGTAACCGTCTCGCGCACCGGCTTTACCGGCGATCTCGGTTATGAGATGTGGATGGCTCCCGAGGACGCGGTCGCCGTCTGGGATGCCCTCATGGCGGCGGGACGGTCGCGCGGCGTGCGTGCGATCGGCTCGCAAGCCTTGAACATCGCGCGCATCGAGGCCGGATTCATCAGCCCGCACGTCGATTTCATTTCCGCCGAACAGACCATCCGCACGGGCCGAGACCGTTCGCCCTTGGAACTTGGCCTCGGCTGGCTCGTGAATTTCGACAAGGGGCATTTCACGGGGCGGCGCGCGCTGCTCGCGGAACAGCGGGCCGGCTCGCGCCGACGTCTGGTCGGACTCGACATCGCCGGCAACAAGCCGGCGCATAACGCGCTCGTCTATACGAACGCCTCCGGCCGGCGCGAGATCGGCAGCGTGACCTCGGCGGTCTGGTCGCCGACTTGCAAGCGCAACATCGCTCTTGCTATGGTCGACGCGCCGTACTACAAGCTCGGCGCGACGGTCTGGGTGGAGATCTATTTGAATCGCGAACTCGTTTGGGAACGGCGCATGTCGCGAGCCGAAGTCGTCGAACGGGCTTTTTTCGCGCCGGGGCGGCGGCTCGCCACGCCACCGGCGGATTTCTAGGACCGCGGTCATGATTTCCGCCCAAAACAAGAATTCGGCGGACCGGCCGTGGCTCGATCCCGATGCCAAGCCACAGATCGTGATCGAGAACATCAACAAGACCTTCGGCGGTTTCACCGCGGTCGACAATGTCAATCTGCGGATCTTCAAGGGCGAGATGTTCGCGCTGGTCGGCGCTTCCGGGTGCGGCAAGACCACGTTGTTGCGCATGCTCGCGGGTTTCGCGTCACCGAGCGGCGGGCGCATCTTGATCGAGGATGCGGACATGACCAAGGTGCCTCCGCACGAACGTCCGGTCAACATGATGTTTCAGTCCTACGCACTGTTCCCGCACATGACGGTCGAACAGAACGTGGGCTACGGCCTGCGGCGCATGCGTCTAGACGGCGCCACGCGCACGAAACGCATCGCCGAAGCGCTGGAGATGGTGCAATTGGGGCAGCTCGGCAAGCGCAAGCCGCATCAATTGTCGGGCGGTCAACGCCAGCGCGTGGCGCTTGCGCGTGCCTTGATCCGGCGCCCCAAGGTGCTGCTCCTCGATGAACCCTTGAGCGCGCTCGACAAGAAGCTGCGCGAACAGACCCAGTTCGAGCTCATGAACATTCAGTACCAAGTGGGGATCACGTTCGTATTCGTGACTCACGACCAAGACGAGGCGATGGCCTTGTCGACACGCATCGCCGTGATGAACCGCGGCCAGGTCATCCAGGTTGGGAGCCCGGCGGAGATCTACGAGTTTCCGCAAAGCCGTTTCGTCGCCGATTTCGTCGGCACCACGAATCTGTTCGAAGGTACGGTCGAGGCGATCGAGCCCGGTTTCATCACGGTGCGCTGTGGGGAGACCGGCTGCGCCCTGCTGGTTGACGAACTCGGACGCTTCGGTGCCGGGCAGCGCGTCTGGGTCGCGCTGCGCCCCGAGAAAGTGCGCCTGAGCAAGGAGCCGCTTCCCGGCGGGCGGATCAATCAGCTCAAAGGGACCGTGTGGGAATTGGGTTACCTCGGTAATCGCTCGACCTACCGGATCAAAACCGAGTCCGGCAAACTCGTGACCGTGTTCGCGCAAAACGACCGGCGCAGCGCGGAGTGGGCGATCGATTGGAGCGACGAGGTCTATTTGAGCTGGGCGCCGAATTCAGCGGTGTTGTTGCAGCAATGAACCCTCTGGCGCGACGCCGTGGCGCGAAGCTGCTGGTTTTTCTTTTCCTGACCCTGTCCGCGCTCACGGCGGAGGCCGGCGCCACGCGCACCGTCGTGTTGATCGTCAGTGACGGTCTGCGCTGGCAAGAGGTGTTCACCGGTGCCGATCCCGGCCTTCTCAACGATAGGGACGGCGGCAGCTGGCTCGCCGAGGAGGATTTGCGCAAGCGCTATTGGAGCGACGACGTGGCCGCGCGCCGCAGGCTGCTGTTCCCGTTTCTCTGGGGAACAGTCGCAACCCGGGGCCAGTTGTTCGGCAACCAGCTGCAGGGCAGCATCGCGCAGGTGACGAACGGCAAGGCATTCTCGTATCCCGGGTACAACGAGATGACCACGGGCTTCCCGAACGACTCCATCGACAGCAACGAGTTCGGCATGAACCCGAACGCAACCGTGTTCGAGTGGTTGAACAAGCAGCCGCAATTCCGCGGCCGCGTCGCCGTCTACGGCACGTGGAATGCCTTCGATCGAATCTTCAACAAGCCGCGCAGCCATCTGGTGATGCAGACCGGCTGGGCCCTCAATCCCAAGGCTCGCGAGACTCCGCGCGATGCCTTGCTGCGCGAGCTGTTCGCGACCACGACGGAGTTCGACGAGGAAGATGCGCCGAATTCCTTTCTGCAAGTCCCGTTGCTCGACTACGTTACGACGGCGCTGCCGCGGGTCTTGTTCGTGGGCTACGGCGAGACCGACAACTGGGCCCACCAAGGCCGCTACGATCTCGTCCTCGACAGCGCGCGGCGCTTCGACGGTTTCGTCGCACAACTGTGGCGCAAGATGCAGTCGATGCCGGCATATCGCGGCTCGACGACCTTCATCATCACGACCGACCACGGCCGCGGCAGCGGACCTTCGGAATGGAAGGAGCATGGCATCGAGGAGCAGGGCTCGGAGAACATCTGGATCGGGGTGCTCGGCCCGGATACGCCCGCCTTGGGCGAACGCCGCCAAACCGCTCGCGTGACCCAGGCCCAGATCGCCGCGACGGTCGCCGCGCTGCTCGGCGAGGATTACACCCGGGCCGAGCCGCGCGCGGCTGCGCCGATCGAGTCGGTCCTGCACTGAAGGCCGTGAGCGCTTCGCTGCGCCTGCCAAGCGTACCTACAGCCGCCGCGCTTTTATATTACCGTCGTGATATTATAATTATAGTCAAACTCGAGGGCGGGGCATGAGAAAGGTTCGGACGCTGGGCTTGCTGGGGACGGGCGTGATCGGCGGCGGCTGGGCGGCGCGCGCCCTGCATTTCGGTATCGACGTGATTGCCGCTGACGTCAAGCCGGAAATGGAAGAGTGGATCCGGGGTGCCGTTGCCAATGCGGAACCTGCGCTCGCGCGCCTGACCTCGGCGCCGCTGCCTCCCAAGGGCAAGTTGTCGTTCACGACCGATCTTGCGGCCATGGCGGCGCAGTCGGACTTCATCCAGGAAAATATCCCGGAGCAATTGGAACTCAAACAGCGCATGCTCGCCGAGGTGAGCCGGCATGCGCAGCCCGATGTGCTGATCGCATCGAGCACGTCGGGCCTGACCCCGACCGATCTCGCGCGGGACATGCTCGTGCCGGAGCGATTCCTGGTCGCTCATCCCTTCAACCCGGTGTATCTCTTGCCGCTCGTCGAACTCGTCGGCGGCGCCCGAACCTCGGCCGCGTCGATCGAGGCGGCGGCTGTTTTCTTCAAGTACATTGGGATGCATGCGCTGCACGTGCGCCGTGAAGTGCCGGGGCATCTGACCGATCGGCTGCAGGAGGCGCTCTGGCGCGAGATCTTGCACATGGTCAATGAGGGTGTCGCAACGACCGGTGAACTCGACGAATCCATCATCTATGGCCCCGGTCTGCGCTGGGCCGCGATGGGCACGAACATGATTTACCACCTCGCCGGAGGTGAGAGCGGCATGCGGCACATGCTGGCGCAATTCGGGCCCTGCCTCAAGTGGCCGTGGACCAAGCTCGAGGCGCCCGAACTCAGCGAGACCCTGATCGATCGCATGGTCGAGGGGACGCAGGCCCAGGCCGCCGGCCGTTCGATCCGCGAGCTGGAGCGTCTGCGCGATGACTATCTCGTCGCGATTCAGCAGGTCCTGCGGCAATACAATATCGGTGCGGGCGCGACCTTGCGGGCACTCGAGGCGCGCCTGTACGCGGATGCCGCGACCCCTGCAGAGTCCAGAATTCCGGTAACGGGGCAAGCTTTGCAACTGCTGTCGACCGCGGTACGCCCGGAGTGGGTCGACTACAACGCGCATCTGTCGGACTTCCGCTATGGGCAGCTGTTTGGCGACGCCATGGACGTCCTGTATCGCGAGGTCGGCGTCGACGATGCCTATCGCCGCGACGGACACATGTTCTACACGGTCGAGAGTCACGTCCGGCATCTCGCGGAGGCCAAGGTGGGGCAGACCCTCGAGGTGAGCACGCAGATCCTCTCGGTCGACGACAAACGCCTGCATGTGTTCCATCGCGTGCTGCGGCCCGGCATCGGCGCCGGCGTCGCGCCGACCTTGATCGCCACTGGCGAGCAGATGCATGTCCATGTCGACACCGCGGCCGCCAAGGCGGCTCCGATCCTCGGCGCGGTTCGCGCCAAGCTGGACTCGCTCGCACGCGCGCAGGCGGGTCTGGCGGTTCCGGCCGAGGCCGGCCGGTCGATCGGGCAAGCCCGGCGCTAGGCGGCCAACTGGAATGCCGAAAATCGTCGATCATGCGAAGCGGCGCGAAGAGATCGCGCAAGTGACCTGTCAAGTGGTCGCGGAGAACGGTTTCGATCAGACCACGGTGGCAAAGATCGCGGCGGCCGCGGGCTACACCACCGGCATGGTCGCGCATTACTATGCATCGAAACAGGAAATCATTCTGGCCGCGCTGCGTTTGATCCTCACGCGCATCGAGGAGAGGCTCAACCGCCAGCACGAACGCAGCGGCAAGAGTCTGCTCGAAGTGCTCTCCGAGGCCCTGCCGCTCGACGCCCAGCGCTTCACCGAGTGCGCATTCTGGATGGCTTTCTGGGGCCAGGTTTCGGCCGACAAGAAACTGCGGCGGCTCAATGCCTGGGTGCATCGCGAGTACATGCGCCTGTACGCCCGCTGTTTCGCCGAACACTGGCCCGAATCGGCCCAGTGGCCCAAGAGCGTCCACGATCAGGTGTTGGCGTCGGTCGCAACTTTTCTAAACGGCATTACGGCGAGCGCCGTGACGAGTCCTGCCGACTGGCCGCCCGAGAAGCAGGTCGCGCAGTTGCGCCTGCAATTGGATCTGCTGAGGTACCTTGCCACGGGCAAGAAGTGGCCGGCCGCGGCGGCCGGCTGAACGGGGGTCGCATGGATTTTTCTTTGTCCGATGAACAGCAGCTGATCGCCGATTCGACGCGCGAATTCGTCCAGAAGGAGCTCTATCCGCACGAAAACGAGGTCGAGGAGACCGGCGTGCTGCGCGCCGACCTGCACCGCGAGCTCAAGGCGAAGGCCATCGATGCCGGCTTGTATTCGGCCAACATGCCGACCGAGGTCGGCGGCGGCGGTCTCGACACGGTTTCATGGGTCCTCTACGAAAAGGAACTCGGTAAGACCAATTACGCCCTGCATTATTCCTGCGTCGGGCGCCCGTCGAACATCCTGCTTGCCTGCGCGGGTGAGCAGCGGGAACGTTACCTGCTGCCGACCGTGCGCGGTGAGCGCACCGAGTGCCTCGCCCTGACCGAGCCGGGCGCGGGATCGGATCTGCGCGGTATGAAAACGACCGCGGTCGCCAGCGGCGGGGATTATCTGATCAACGGCACGAAGCATTTCATCAGTCACGCTGACCACTCAGACTACGTGATCCTATTCGCGGCGACCGGCGAGGAGCGCGGCCCGCACGGCACGCGCAAGCGGATCACCGCCTTTCTCGTCGATATGGGTCTACCCGGCTTCGAGGTGCGCGCCGGCTACAAGAACGTATCGCATCGCGGCTATACGAACAGCATTCTCGAGTTCAACGATTGTCGTGTGCCTCGCTCGGCGATCCTCGGTGAACTGGATCGAGGCTTCGACGTCGCCAATACCTGGCTCGGCGCGACGCGTTTGCAAGTGGCGGCGGGCTGTCTCGGCCGCGCCGAGCGAGCCCTCGAACTGGCCGCGCAATGGGCCGTCGATCGCGTCCAGTTCGGTCAGCCGATCGGCAAGTTCCAGGGCATCAGCTTCAAGCTCGCCGACATGGCCGTCGAACTGCGTGCCGCCGAGCTATTGACTCTGCAGGCGGCCTGGCGCCGCGATCGTAAGATCGACACGGATACCGACATGGCGATGGCCAAGCTCAAAGCCAGCGAAATGCTCGCCATGGTGGCGGACGAAGCGCTGCAGATTCACGGCGGTATGGGGCTGATGAGCGACCTGCCGCTCGAACGTATCTGGCGCGATGCCCGTATCGAGCGTATCTGGGACGGCACGAGCGAGGTTCAGCGCCACATCATCTCGCGGGCGATGTTGCGGCCCTTAGGCGGATGAACCAAGGCGGATGAACCAAGGCGGATGAACCAGGGCGGATGCCTCAGGCCCGGCGCCGCACGCGATCTCCGTGGGATGCGCGCTGCTGAGTATCCGTCGCCAGCCGGAATCCGCCGATCTGCTCGATCAAGCCGACGGCATCGCCGTCGAGAGACTGGCTCGCCGTCGTCGCCTCATCGACCATCGCCGCATTGCGTCGCGTCAGCTCGTCGAGTTCCTCCAAGGCCCGATCGACCGCCTCGACTTCGGTGGCCTGATCGACGGCGTTCTCGCTGATGTCGCGCACCATGGCGTTGATCTCGCCGACCTGCCGCGCGATCAGTTCGAGCGCTTCACCCGTAGCGCCGACCAGCGTCGTGCCGTGAGCGACTTGTTCGCTCGAGCGGATGATCAAGGTCTTGACCTGTTTGGCTGCATCGGCGCTGCGTGACGCGAGGTTGCGCACTTCGGATGCGACCACGGCGAATCCGCGACCCTGCTCCCCGGCGCGCGCAGCTTCGACCGCCGCATTGAGCGCGAGCAGATTCGTCTGGAAGGCGATTTCGTCGATGACGCCGATGATCTGTTGGATCTGGCTCGAGGAATCCTCGATCGCGCCCATGGCATCGATGGCTTTGCGCACGATCACGGCCGAGGTTGCGGCGCGCTCGCGCGCGGCTTCGACGTTCGCATGCGTCGCGGTTGCCGCCTTGGCGGTATCTTTGATCTTGGCCGAGACCCGGCTCAGCGATTGCGCCGTCGATTCGAGCTGCGCGGCCTGATGCTGAGTCCGGTCGGACAACTCCGTCGCGCTGCTCGTGATCATGGCGGTCTTGGCGCGCATCGCGTCGGCAGCGGCGGCAATGCCGCCCAGGGTGGCACCCACCGCCATCAGCGCGGCGTTGAAGTCCTGGCGTAGTTTTTCGTACAGCGGGTCGAAGCCTTGCTCGATCCGCTGTCCGAGATCTCCTCTGGACAAACGATCCAGGCCGGTTGCGAGCGCCTCCATGACCTGCTGCTGGGCAGCCGCTGCGGCCGCGGATGCCGCCGCGGCGTTGCGCGCGAGCGCCTCGCGCTCCTCGCGCTGGCGCGAGAGCGAGGCCTCGAGTTGCACCTTTTCGCGCGCGCTGGTCTGCAAGCGTTCGAGGCCGAGGGCGAGGCGGCCGAGATCGTCCTGCCGGGTCGTTTCGGGGATGCTGCCGCCGGTGTCGCCACGACTGAGCCGATCGGTCGCGGCGCGCAGCGCGTCCAAGGGACGGAACATCCGCCGCGCGATCTCTATGCAGCCAGCGACCGCAAGGGTGGCGATCGCGAGGATCAGCAGGATGCTATTGATCTCGGTCGCATGCACGGCGGCAAAGAATTCCGCCTTGGGGACTCCGACGAACAGGACGCCGATGACCGCGCCGTGCGTATCCTTGATCGGATCATAGGCGGTCAAATAGGTCTTGCCGAGAATGTCCGCCTCGCCGCGGAAGGGCCTGCCTTGCTTGAGCGTCATGTCGTAAGCGGGTCCCGGCGCCAGACGCGTGCCGACCGCCCGGCTGCCGTCCGGCTTCCTGACGTTGGTGGCGATCCGCTGGTCACCGAGGAAGATCGTCGCATTGGCATCCATGAGCCGGCTGATCGTGTCGACGGGTTCGAAGAAATCATTGAGTACGACCTTGCCCGCATACAGCTTGCCGTCTGCGGCATGGAACTCCACGCCAACGGAATGCAGCACGTGCCAGGCGACGCGCATATTGGCCTCCTGACGGCTGGCGGCGCGCTCGGCGGCATAGCCGCCGAGTTCAAGGTGGAGCAAGAGCCCTAGCGCACCGCTGATACAGACCAGGCTGACGACCACCATCGCCACGACTTTTTGGGCCAGCGAGGCGGACTTTAGAATGCCCAGCGAAATGATGCGCTCCCGCTTACAGGTTGATGCCTTCCTTAACGGTCATTCCCCGTAGTACTTGAGGTTTGGCGGGCGTCCTGCGCGTGACCCCCGTCTCAGTGTCAGGCTAGCGGCCGCTCCACTGCGGCTTACGCTTCTCGGCAAAGGCGCGCGTGCCCTCCTTCAAGTCCTCGGAGCGCACCACCCGCTGCACGGCATCGAGCGAATCGTGCAACTCAAAAGCCTGGTGTTCCGGAACCATTTCGGCATGACGCAGCAACTGCTTGATCGCCGGAAAAAGGAGCGGCGGTCCCTCGCTCAAGCTGCGGGCGATTTCGCGTGCCTTCGCGAGCGACTCGCCCGCGGGCACGACATGATTGGCGAGACCCCAGTGCTTTGCCTCGTTCGAATCCATCCACCGGCCGGTCATCAGGAACTCGACCGCGACATGATAGGGCACACGGCGTGGCAGCTTGATCGTGCCCGCGTCGGCGAGCACGCCGACATTGATCTCGGGCAGAGCGAATTTCGCGTGCTCCTCCATCACGATGATATCGGTGCCGAGCACGAGTTCGAAGCCGCCGCCGCAAGCGATGCCGTTGACCGCGGCGATGACGGGTTTGTTGAGATTGCGTGGGTAATTGAGTCCGCCGAAGCCGCCGACTCCCCAGTCTTCGTCCGATTTCTCGCCGGCTGCGGCCGCCTTCAGGTCCCAGCCGGGGCAGAAGAACTTGGGACCGGTTCCGGTCAGGATCGCGACGCGCAGAGCCGGATCGTCGCGAAACGCGCTGAACACCTCGTTGAGCCGTCGGCTCGCCTGCAGATCGATCGCATTGGCCTTGGGGCGGTCGATCCGCACTTCCAGGATGGCCCCGTCCGCGACGGTCAGAATTCCATGAGACATGCGTTCACTCCTCGTTGAGGCGGATCAAGGCGTCGACCGCGACGGCTCCGCGGCCCAGGGGTCTGACGATGATGGGATTGACGTCGATCTCGACCAGGGAGTCGCGGTGCGCGGCGGCGTAGCGAGCGACGGCGAGCACCGCCGCGACCAGCGCCTCGCGATCGCCGGCAGGCTTGCCGCGGTAGCCGGTCAACAGCTTCGCCACCCGTAGCTGGGCTAACGCCGCCTCGATCGCGGCGCCAGTCCAGGGCGGCAATAAACTCACGCTGTCTTCGAGTAGCTCGGTCAGCACGCCGCCCGCACCGACGACCAGAACCTGGCCGAATTGAGGATCGACGATCACGCCGACGAGGATTTCCGCGATGCCGTCGGCGATCATCTGTTCGACGAGCAAGGTATCGGACAGAGGCCGCAGCCGTTCGGCCGCCCGCAGCGCCTCCTCGACGCTGCGGACGTTCAACACGACGCCACCGACCTCCGTTTTATGCTCGAGATGCGCGCCGACGGCCTTGATCACGACCGGAAAGCCGAGCGCGACGGCGCTGTCCGCGGTGGTCGACGCAGGGCCGCTGCGGCCGCGCGCGACGCTCAAGCCATAGCTTGCCAGCGCGGTTTTGCCTTCGTACTCGTCAAGCGTGCGGATGTGTCCCTTGGTGTACGTCACTCGCGGCTGCAGCAATCCGGGGCCGGCTTCGCCGCGCCAAGTCTCACCCACGGTCCCCGCGAAGGCGAGCGCCTCCAGCGCTTCGCGTTGGCCCTGTAGCGGGACGACACCGCCGTCGAGACAGCGTTGCCGCAGACGCGCGCCCAAGGTCTCCGGCAGCGACGCGATCAAGACGGCGCGGGTCGGTGTCCCTTGCGCGGCGTCGATGAACACGTCGATGACCGCATCGAAGGCGCTGGTATCCGACAGCCCATCGGGTGGGCAGTCGAGCATGAAGCCCACGGCATCGAAGCCCGCGCGCAAGACCGTGGCGAAGACCTTGCGCAGCGCGGGCGGATCGAACCACAGATACGTGTGGATATCGAAGGGATTGGCGATCGTGACGCGATCGCTCAGGAGTTCCTGCAGGACCCGCGCCTGGGTCACCGGAATCGCCGCGAAGTCCAGGGGCAAGTTGCGCGCGACGTCGGCGGTCATGGCCATGTCACCGCCCGAAGCGCCCATGACCAAGACCTTGCGGCCCGCGAGCGGACCGCCGGCATGAAATAATTTGAGCGTTTCGGTGAGACTCCCCAGGGTGTCGCAGCGTGCGATGCCGGTCTGCCGACAGAACGACTCGAACACCGTGTCGGCGCCCGCGAGTGCACCGGTGTGGCTGTGCGCCGTGCGCGCCGCCGCCGCGGTCCGGCCCGACTTGATCGCGGCAATGGGTTTGCGCGCGGCGCGTGCTTTGGCCGCAGCGTGGGCGAACCGTGCCGGATCCTGTATTCCCTCGAGGTAGAGGCCGAAGGCTGTGACGCGCGGGTCTTCGCACAGGATCTCGATGAGTTCCTCGACCGCGAGGCGCGTCTGATTGCCAACGGTAAATAGGTAGCCGATCGGCAAGGAGCGATCGTTGAACATCAGCGTCAGGGCGATCGTGCCGCTCTGGCAGATCACCGCGACGCCGCGGTTTCGAGCGCTGCCCACGACCTGGTCCGGCCAGAGTGCGACCCGGTCGAAATAGTTCACGAAGCCGTAGCAATTCGGACCGAAGAAGGGCAGCGCGCCGGCACCGCGGGTGAGCTCCTCCGTCAGGTGGGTTCCGGTCTGCGTGCCGGTTTCCGAGAAACCCGCCGTGAAGCATACGAAGCCGCCTGCGCCTCGCGCGGCAAGCGCGCGCGCGACGCCCGGCGCCTCATGGTTCGGCACCGCGAGGAAGGCCGCATCGGGGCTGCCGGGCAGATCCTCGACGGAACGATAATAGGTGGTCTCGGCGGTCGAAGATTTGTTCGGGTGGACCCGCCACACCGTGCCGTCGAAGCCGATCGCACGGCTGCCCGCGGCGACGGCGTCCGTCCAGGCGCTCGCGCCGATCAGAGCGATGCTGCGCGGTGCGATCAGTCGGTGAATGCCGTGCATGCGCTCAGCGCCGCAGGAGCTGGATGGGACGCGAGCCGGGTCCGAATGCCGCTCGTGCGACGGCGTCGAGTTTCAGCGTCTGCAGCCGTGCCGCGACGTCCTCGGGAAACGGCGCGGTTGCCGGTTTCTCGGCCTGGCGCACGTGCAACAGCATGCTCTCAGCCGTGGCCACGGGCTCCGGCAAGCGTGCGCAGCGGAACACGGAGCCGAGATGGATGCGCTTGCGGTCGCAGTCGAGGACCAGGCTCTCCACCGTCAAGGCGTCGCTCACCTTGACCTCGTGCAAATAGTGCAGGTGCAATTCCAGCGTGTACAGCGTGCAGTGCGTGGCTGCACGGTAGGGCGCGTCGAGTCCCAGCTGGTCCATACAATCGTCGGTCGCGTAGCTCAGGACCAGACCGTAATAAGCGTCGCGAAGGTGCCCGTTGTAATCGATCCAGGCCTCTTCGATCGTCGCGCGATATGGGAGCAAACCGCTCACGGGTGCTTGCACGGTTGCGTGCCCTCAGCGCAGCTTGAGCCGCTCGCGCGCTTGCGCCGCGTTCAGCACGCGTGCACCCATTGCCTCGATGATCGTGCGGGCCTTTTCGACGAGTTGGGCATTGCTCGCGTAGACGCCGCGACTCAGATAGAGATTATCCTCGAGACCGACGCGCACGTTCCCGCCCAGCAGGATCGATTGGGCGACCCAGGGCATTTGCATGCGGCTGATCGCAAAAGTACCCCAGTTGCAGTTCTCCGGCAGGGCATTGACCATGGCGAGGAGGTGCCCGACGTCGGCCGGCACGCCCCAGGGGATGCCCATGCACAATTGGATCAAGGACGGACCGTCGAGCAGCCCCTCCTTGATCATCTGCTTGACGAACCAGAGGTTGCCGGTGTCGAACACTTCGAGTTCCGGTTTGACACCCAGGTCCTTTGCGATGGCCGCGCCCTGGCGCAGGTAGTTCGGCGTGGATACATAAGCGCGATTGCCGTCGCCGAAATTGAGGCTGCCGCAATCGAGCGTGGCGATGTCGGGACGATAGAGACCCTCGTGGCACAAATCAATGACGTGCCGCATCCGGTCCTCTTGGGTCACGAAATCGCTGCCGGGCGCCGGAGTGTCCTTGATGCCGTTCTCGCCGATCACGATGTAGCCGCCCATGCCGCAGGTGAGATTGACGATCACGTCGACCTCGCTCTCGCGGATGCGCTTGACGACCTCGCGATAATGCCGTGTCTCCATGCTGAAAGCCCCGGTCTCCGGGTCGCGAACGTGGATGTGCACGATCGCGGCGCCGGCTCGTGCGGCGTCAATGGCGGTGGCGGCAATCTGTTCCGGGGTGACGGCGCAATGCGGGCTCTTCGTGACCTTCGTGTCGTCGCCGGTCACGGCACAAGAAATGATGACGTCGTGATTCATGATGTTTCCCCGGGGTGGGCCGAAGTCCGGCCGCTTGAAGACGAGTTATATTATATTGGCCGTGATATTTACGCCAGCTAAGAATGGGGTGCGGCCGTACGCACCCGTGGTTTCGCTCAGGGCTGGGTCGCTCAGGGCTGGGTCGCTCAGGGCTGGGCGGGCGGCGAGGCGGCCTTGCGGCTGCCCGCGAGGGCTCGAATGATCTCCGCTTCGCCGCACACGCCGAGGATGCGCCCCTCGTCGGCCAGCAGCACGGGGTGCCCCGTGGATTGGCGCAGCTGGATGATCTCCTGCAGAGAGAACGAGCCCGGAACGATCGCGACGCCCGGCGCCGCACCGGCGACAGCCCCTTCGTCACGGATCTGGCTGACCGGGTGCGGGAGCCCGTCGAGATGCAGATGCGTGAGTTCGTCGCGCGCGTTCAGGAACATCTCGTAACGGCGGTTGGCGTCGAGCCAGAGCGCGCCCGCCTGCCCGTTCAACTCCGGCCGCGCGCGCATGATCATGCTGCCCGTGAGCACGTCGAGGGGATTCATGTGGCGCACGAACTCCGCGACATAGTCGTCGGCGGGGGCGAGCACGATGTCCTCGGCCGTGCCGGTCTGAATGATGCGTCCATTCTGCAGGATCGTGATTCGGTCGCCGAGGCGCAGCGCCTCGTCGAGGTCGTGGCTCACGAACAGAATCGTCTTCTTGACGCGTTCCTGCAAGGTCAGCAACTCGTCCTGAAGCTTGCCGCGGATCAGTGGATCGAGCGCCGAGAACGGTTCGTCCATGAGCAGAATGTCGGCATCGGTCGCGAACGCGCGCGCGAGTCCGACGCGTTGCTGCATTCCGCCGGACAATTCGCTGACGTAGCGCTCCGACCATTGCGACAGTCCCACGAGCTCGAGCTTTTCATCGACGATGCGACGCTGCTGCGATGGCGCCTCACCGCGCAACTCGAGGCCGAAGCCGACGTTCTCGCGCACCGTGCGCCATGGCAGCAGGCCAAATTGTTGAAATACCATGGCGACGCGTTCGCGCCGCAGACGCCGCATCTGCAGCGCATCGCAAGTCGCCACGTCGATCGCGGAATCGCCGTCGGCGATCTGCACATGGCCGCGAGTGACGGGATTGAGGCCGTTCGCCGCGCGCAGCAGCGTCGACTTGCCGGATCCCGACAGGCCCATGAGCACCGAGATCTCGCCGCGCGCCACGCTCAAACTGGCGCCCGCGACGCCGACGATCACGCCGAATTTTTCTGAAATCGCCGTGCGGGTGCCGCCGGCATCGAGTGCCGCGAGCGCTTCGCGGATCGCCTTGCGGCCGTCGCGGCCGGGTTGGCGCGCGAACAGGATGTCGACGTTCTGGAATTCGACGGCGGATTTCATCGCGACGTTCCCCGCTCTTTCGGCCGGCTGACCCGGTCGAGGATGATGGCCAGTAACACGATCGTGAAGCCGGCCTCGAATCCCATGCCCACCTGCACGGAGTTCAGTGCCCGCACCACCGGCACGCCGAGGCCGCCGGCACCGACCAGCGCGGCGATCACCACCATCGACAGGCTCAGCATGATGCATTGGGTCATGCCGGCGATAATGGTCGTTGCCGCGCTCGGCAGCTCGACCTTCCAGAGCAGCTGCATGCGTGTCGCGCCGAACGCTTCGCCCGCCTCGAGCAAGGGTTTCGGCACTGAAGAGATGCCGAGATGCGTCATCCGTATCGGCGCGGGCAGCGCGAAGATCACCGTCGAAATGAGTCCGGGAACGACCCCGAGGCCGAACAGCACCAACGTCGGAATCAGATAGACGAATGTCGGCAAGGTCTGCATCAGATCCAGCACGGGACGCAAGGCCGCAAACAGCTTGGGTCGGTGTGCTGCCGCGATACCGACCGGTACGCCGATCAGGGTCGAGAGGAGCGTCGCGACGAGCACCAGCGACAGAGTTTCGAGAGTTGCCAGCCAGTAACCCTGATTCAGTATGAACAGCAGCGCGAGGCCGACGAAGATCGCCAGCGGCACGGATCTGCGCAGCGCCCAGGTCAGCAGCGCCGCGGCGAGGATCAGGATCGGCGAGGGCAGCAGGCGCAGCAGCATCGTCGCCCCGTCGACCGTGCCCTTGATGACGATCGCGATCCCGTCGAACAAGAAGGTGCCGTGTTCCTTGATGAAATCGATCACGACGGCCATGGTGTCGCCGACCGGAATCTTGTGGCTGATGACCCATTGCTCGAAACCGCCCGGCCGCGGCGGCGGTGCGGCGCGCGCCAGAGCCGCGCTTGCCGGATGGCCGTCGAAGGTGAGCACGCCGCTGAGCCATTGTTTGACGACGGTGGGATTGGCCTTGAGCCACTCTTCGGCGGCGATTCCAGCCTGTTCATGCTGATCGAGGATCGCGCCCATCATCTCGCTCTCGCCGCGCAGTGAAAATTTCAGGTTGTCGAGCAGGCGCCCCACGTTCGGACACTCCGTCGTGTAGCCCTTGCGCACGACCGTATAGATCGTCGCGCCGCCAAAATTCGGTCCGAACACGGCGTCGCCGCCGGTCAAGTAGCGCAACTCGAAGCGCATGTTCATCGGATGCGGTTCCCAGGCGAGGAACACGATGGGTTCCTTCGCGCGCACGGCACGCTCCACCTGGGCGAGCATGCCCTGTTCGCTCGATTCGATCAGCTTGAAGTCGCCCAGATCGTCGAAATTCTGCTTCAGCATCTTGAGCACGAGCCGGTTGCCGTCGTTACCCGGTTCTATGCCGTAGATCGAATTCTTGAGCTGCGGCGCGAAACGCTGGATGTCTGCGAAGTCGTGCAAGCCCGCCGCATAGGTATAGGCAGGTACAGCCAGCGTGTACTTCGCGCCGGTGAGGTTCGCGCCGAGTTCCACGATCGAACCGTCGGCAATATACTTGGCCCGATCAGCCTCCTGGGCCGGCATCCAATTGCCGAGAAAGACATCGATGTCCTTGTTTTGCAGCGACGCGAACGTCACCGGAACCGACAGCACCGTCACTTGCGCCGTATAACCCAGGCTGCGCAGCAGTTCGCTCGCGAGTGCGGTCGTGGCGGTCACGTCCGTCCATCCGACGTCGGCGAAACGTACCGTGCGGCAGGCTTCTGGGTCCGCGGTGGGCGCATCGGCGGCGCGGCTCGGGTTCGCCGTAAAGCCGGCACAGAGAGCGATCAGGGCGCCTAGCGCGATGAGTCCGGCGGCGTCGAATCCGCCCTTGACCCGTGCGCCGGCGCAGCGGCATGATGGCGATCGGGCGGGGTTTGAATAGGCGTTTAACGAGCGCGGCTTTTGATTCACCCGGTGATCCCTAATTTATTGAAATTTCTCGGATAAGTAGTTACGAATCCATCTTATTCGCAAACTGGTTCTCGCGTCCACAAGGACTCACCGACGCTTGCGAAGGCTGCCAAATTGAACGACCACTCAAGCATTGCTGCAGAAGCCCCGCGCGACGCGGGCGACGACTCCCGGCGGCGCCAGTTGATCGAAGTAACTATCGATAGCCTAGCGGAACTCGGCTTCGTGGGCACGACGCTTGCTCAGATCGCGGGCCGTGCCGGCGTCTCGCCCGGACTCGTCGCCCATTATTTCGGCGATAAAGAGGGTCTGCTCGATGCCGCGTTTCGCACGCTCGCGCGGCGGGTCAGCGACCAGGTGCGTGTCCGCTTGCGCCTTGCGCAGACGCCGCGTGGCCGCATTCAGGCCGTAATCGACGCCAATCTCGCGCCCGCTGAATTCGATCAGCGTACCGGTACGGCCTGGCTCGCGTTCTGGGGTCAGGTCTTGCAGAGCGCCAACCTGAAGCGCGTGCAGTCGGTCTACCAGCAACGCACGCTCAGCAATCTGCGCGGTTACTTCAAGAAACTGCTGCCGGCCGAGGAGGCCGCAAGCCTCGCCGCGATGGTGGCGGCGATGATCGACGGCGTCTGGCTGCGTGCCGCCTTGTCCGGTTGGCGGGAGGCCGACAGCGAGGGCGCACGCGCCTTGCTGACCGCCTTCGTCGACGGTCGGCTCAACAAGGCCGATGGGGCGCGCAGCCAGCCGCGGGCAGCCGTGCGGACACCGGCCGCGGGCGAGCGCTTCGCCTCGATCAATCCGGCCACGGGCGAGGTGCTTGCGCATTGCCGCGTCGCCGGCGCCGCGGAAGTCGATGCCGCGGTCGGCGCCGCGCGTCGGGGCCAAGCCGAGTGGGCTGCGACCACCGCCGTCGAGCGAGCCCGCATTTTACGGCGCGCGGCGGACCTGCTGCGCGCGCGCAACGACGAGCTGGCGACGCTCGAGACGCGCGACACCGGCAAGCCAATCCAGGAGACGCGCGTGGTCGACGTGATGTCGGGCGCGGATTGCCTCGAATATTTCGCCGCGCTCGCGCAGAGCGTGAGCGGCGAATACATCGACTTGGGGAAGCTTGCCTTCGGGTACACGCGCCGCGAGCCGCTCGGCGTCGTCGCGGGGATCGGCGCCTGGAACTATCCTCTGCAAATCGCCTGCTGGAAGTCGGCACCGGCGCTCGCGTTCGGCAACGCCATGATCTTCAAACCGGCGGAGCTCACGCCGCTCACCGCTGAAAAGCTCGCGGAGATCTACCTCGAGGCCGGTGTGCCCGCCGGAGTCTTCCAAGTCGTCCAAGGCTTCGCCGACACCGGCCGGCTGCTGACGCGCCACCCCGACATTCGCAAGGTATCCTTGACCGGCGAGGTGGGCACCGGCAAGGCGGTCATGAGCGATGCAGCGCAGAGCCTCAAGAACGTCACGCTGGAGCTCGGCGGCAAGTCGCCTCTAATCGTGTTCGACGATGCCAAGCTCGACAACGCGGTCGCCGGCGCGATGCTCGCGAATTTCTATTCCGCCGGGCAAGTGTGTTCGAACGGCACGCGCGTCTTCGTCCAGCGCGGCGTCAAGGCGGCATTCCTCGAACGCCTGATTGCGCGCGTGCGCGCGATGCGCATCGGCGATCCTCTCGATCCGGCGACCCAGGTCGGCGCCCTGATTTCGCGCCAGCACATGGAGAAGGTCCTGGGCTATGTGGCGCGCGGCCGGGCGGAAGGCGCGCAACTGCTCGTGGGCGGCACCCGCGTGGTCGACGGCGATCTCGCGAACGGCGCTTTCGTCGCGCCGGCCGTGTTCGACGCCTGCCGCGACGACATGAGCATCGTGCGCGAGGAGATCTTCGGGCCCGTGATGTCGGTGCTCGAGTTCGAACACGAAGACGAGGTCGTCGCGCGTGCCAACGCAACCGATTTCGGTCTGAGCGCCGGCGTGTTCACGAACGATTTGACGCGCGCGCATCGGGTGATCGCTCGGCTCCAGGCCGGGACTTGCTGGATCAATCACTACAACGTCACGCCGATCGAGCTGCCCTTCGGCGGCTACAAGCAATCTGGTCTGGGGCGCGAGAACGGCAAGGCGGCGCTCGAGCATTACACGCAATTGAAGAGCGTCTACGTCGCCATGGGCGACGTGGACGCTCCGTATTGAGGGAGTTCGGTTTTGAGGGCAGAGAGGTTCGATTATGTGATCGTGGGCGCGGGTTCTGCGGGCTGTGTGCTGGCCGACCGCCTGAGCGCGGACGGCAAGCACACGGTGCTGGTGCTGGAATATGGCGGTTCCGATCGCTCGATTTTCATCCAGATGCCCTCGGCCCTGTCGATTCCGATGAACATGCCGCGCTTCAATTGGTTTTATCACACGGAGCCGGAGCCGGGCCTTGGCGGCCGGCGCATGCATACGCCGCGCGGCAAGGTCCTCGGCGGCTCATCCTCGATCAACGGCCTCGTCTATATCCGCGGTAATCCCCTGGATTTCGAACGCTGGCAGGCCGAGGGCGCGCGCGGTTGGAGCTATGCGGACGTGCTGCCCTATTTTCAGCGCGCCGAGACGCGTGCGGAGGGCGGGGATGCATACCGCGGCTCTGCCGGGCAATTGCACACACGCTACGGCAGTCTACAGAATCCGCTGCATGCCGCCTGGCTCGCGGCAGCTTCCCAAGCCGGTTATCCGCAGACATCCGACGTCAACGGCTTCCAGCAGGAAGGTTTCGGGCGTATGGATATGACGGTGGGCGACGGACGGCGCAGCAGCGCCGCGAATGCCTATCTCCGGCCGGCGATGCAGCGGCGCAACGTCACGGTGCGCACCCATGCGCTCGCGACGCGCATCGTTTTCGACGGACGCCGCGCGACCGGGCTCGAGTATCGTCGCGGCGATACCGAAGAGCGGGTCACCGTGGGACGCGAGTTGATCCTCGCGGGGGGGCCGATCAACACTCCCCAGCTACTCAAGCTCTCCGGTGTCGGTCCGGCGGCCGAGTTGCGCGAGTTCGGCTTGCCCGTCGTGCATGATCTTCCGGGCGTCGGCGAAAACCTGCAAGACCACCTCGAATTCTACTTCCAGGTCGCGTGCAAGGAACCCATCACCTTGTATTCCTCGATCAAGCCGCTGGCCAAGGCATTGATCGGCGCTCGCTGGCTGTTGCGCAAGGACGGACTCGGGGCGACGAATCATTTCGAATCTTGCGGTTTCATCCGCAGTCGGCCGGGCATCGAATACCCGGACATCCAATATCATTTCCTGCCGATGGCCGTCGCCTATGACGGCTCGACGCTCGCACAGGAGCACGGCTTCCAAGCCCATGTCGGGCCGATGCGCTCGAAGAGTCGTGGCTGGGTGCGGCTCGCCTCCGGCCAGGCCACCGACAAACCCCGGATCCTGTTCAACTACCTGAGCCATCCCGACGATCTCGTCGAAATGCGTGCCTGTGTGCGCCTGACGCGCGAGATCTTCGCCCAACCGGCGTTCGATCGCTATCGCGCGCGCGAGATCCAGCCGGGCGCGCACGTGACGTCGGACGAGGACATCGACGCCTTCATTCGCGCCAAGGTCGAAAGCGCCTACCATCCCTCGTGCACCTGCAAGATGGGTGCTGCCGATGACCGGTTCGCGGTCGTCGACCCCGAGGCGCGCGTGTATGGTTGCGAGAGCTTGCGCGTCGTTGACTCTTCGATCATGCCCTCGGTGACCACGGGCAACCTGAACGCGCCGACGATCATGCTCGCCGAGAAGCTCTCCGATCACATCTTAGGGCGGGCGCTGCTCGCGCGTGCCGACGCGCCCGTGTACCGCGCCGCCGACTGGCGCACGGCGCAGCGCTGAGCCTAAGCGCGCGGGCGCACCGACTCGAGGGCGGCCAGCGCCTAGCGTGGCATCATGAACAGCGTGACGCAGCCCGACAAGGAACTCGAACCCTTTCTGCATGCGGTGATCCACGAGGATCCTGAAGGACCGGCATTGACCATGCTGTCGGCCCTCGCGCGCCGCGATCTCGATCCCTGGGACGAAGCTGCCAGCCTGGCGGGCATGGACCCCGAGGCGGCGGTCCTGCGCTTGATGGCTCTGCTGCGCAGCTTGCCGGCCGCACTGCGTCCGGTGGACGTCACGCTCGCGTTGCGGCTGCAGGCGCTCTTGCCGCGCGTCCGCAGCGGCGCGAGTGGCAAGAGCCCAGCGCCGCTCATGAAGGCCGCATGGCAAGCGCCGCGGCCGGTGCCGACCGGGCCGGCAGCCGTCGAAGCGCCGCCGCGCTCGAGTCTGAGCTATCTGCTGATTTATCTCGTGTTCGTCGCGATTTTGGTCGGCAGCGAGTGGCTCAACGCCTCGGGCGAAGCCGTGCCGCCGGTCAACGTGGACCACGCCAGCGGCGGCGCCGGCACGTCGCCCACCGGCGCGCCCCGCGGCACGGCCGCTCCCATCAACCCGCCCTGAGGAGAGCTTGCGCGCGGCGGCCGGACTCTTAAACGACGTCCGCGGCGATCACCGCGAGCAGGCCGGTGACATAGTCGGTGAATGAGCGCCATACCTCGATATGGAAGCGTGTCGTATCGCGACGCCAGAGCACGATGTCGGCCTTCGCAAACACGGTCCGCGTACAGCGGTCGACCGGGAATTCGGCGAGGTCTAAGTCGAGCGGACAGGCGCCGGCGAGAATGGCTTCGGCGTGCGGACCGTGGATCTCGAAAGCGGTCTGGCGGTGACTCACGTCGACGAGCGCATGCGGCACGATGCCGATCGCCGCGTCCAAACCGCGCGTGAGTTCCGCCGGGTCGTCTGCGCCGGGTGCGAGCAGCAAGTATTCATCCGGTCCCAACCAGAGGCTGGCGCGTCCGCCTGCGTGCATGGCGAGCAGAGGCTCGGTGGAGAATCCGGTGCCCCAGACCGTTGCCGCGAGCGCTCGCGCCTCGGCGGCTCCGTAGAACGCGAGCCGGGTAGCCGGTGGCAAGGGTCGCAGCCAGTCCGTCGTCGCAATGTTAGGTACCCGTCGTGCGGCGAGATCAGACATTGATGCGAGCTCCCGTCGGGTCATAGAACACCGGCGCGGTTACTTCGACGGCGATGTCACCATTCGGCATCGGCACGTAGAGCGTTTGTCCCAGGCGCGCGCGGCCGCCGGCGACGACGGCGAGTGCGATGGAGTGTCCCAACACCGCGCTGAAATAAGACGAGGTGACGTGACCCAGGAGGCGCATCGGCGGCTTCTCGCCCGCCGTTGCAGCGACTTGCGCGCCTTCCTCGAGCACGACCTTCGGATCCCGCGTGCGCAGACCGACGAGTTGCTTGCGCGCGGGTGCATTCATCGAGGCACGCTGCAAAGAGCGCTTGCCGACGAAATCGCTCTTGGTCTTGCCGATCGCCCAGCCGAGACCGGCATCGTCGGGCGTCATCGTCCCGTCAGTATCCTGACCCACGATGATGTAGCCCTTCTCGGCGCGCAGCACGTGCATGGCCTCGGTTCCATAGGGCGTCATGCCGAACGGCCGACCCGCGGCATGGATCGCTTCCCAAACCGCGAGCCCATGATCCGCGGGCACGTTGACCTCGAATCCGAGTTCGCCCGTGAAGCTGACGCGGAACAGCAGCATCGGAATGCCGCAGATGCGCCCGCGCGCGACGGCCATGTGCGGCAGGGCCGCGGCGCCGATATCGACTTCTTCGACGAGCGTTTCGAGGACGCGCCGCGCCTCGGGTCCTTGCACCGCGATCACGGCCCATTGCTCGGTCGTCGAGGTGAGCCAGACTTCGAGGTCGGTCCATTCTGTTTGGCGGTAATCCTCCATCATCGCGAGCACGCGTGGTGCGCCGCCGGTCGTGGTCGTGACGTGAAAACGATCTGCCGCGGTGCGTGCCACGACGCCGTCGTCGTAGACGAAGCCGTCCTCGCGCGTGAGGATACCGTAGCGCGCGCGGCCGACGCCGAGGTAGGTCCAGCTGTTGACGTACAGGCGGTTCAGAAATTCGGCGGCCCCGCCGCCAACGACCTCGATTTTCCCCAGCGTCGAGGCGTCGAAGATACCGCAGCTTTCCCGCACCGCACGGCATTCGCGCGCGACCGCGGCGTGCATGTCTTCGCCGCCTTTCGGAAAATAGCGGGCGCGCGTCCAGAGGCTCACGGGTTCGAACACCGCACCCTGCGCCGCGGCCCAGGCGTGGATCGGGGTTTTACGCAGCGGGTCGAACAGATCGCCACGCGAAGTCCCGGCGAAGCTCCCGAAGCTGGTAGGCGTATAAGGCATGCGAAAGCTGGTCAGGCCCACTTGGGGGATGGGCACGCCCAAGGACTCGGCAACGATCGCGAGCGCATTGAGATTGGAAGTCTTGCCCTGGTCGGTCGCCATGCCCGTGGTCGTATAGCGCTTGACGTGTTCGATCGAGCGAAAGCCCTCGCGCGTCGCGAGCGCCAGATCGCGCGTCGTCACGTCGTGCTGCCAATCGACGAAAGCCTTGTCTTTGGCCGGCCTGGCGGCGGTCGGCAGCGCGCCGAGGTAGGCGTCGAACGACAAATCGGCGGCTTCGACCTCGGCGTGGCGTCGCCCGATCGGCACCGAGGCGGTCGTCGTGCCCGATGGCGCAGCGGCCGCCCCCGCGGCATAGCCATCGTCCAGCGCCGCCGCGAGGCCGTAGACACCGCGGCAGGCGCCCGCAGATTGCTCGCATTCGGCCGAAACACCCGGTAGGAAGGCTTTGTGCTCGGCGCTCCAGGCGAGTTTCCCGCGCGACTGCGAGAACAGATGCACGCTCGGATTGAAGCCGCCCGACATCAGCACGACGTCGCAGGCGACGCGTTCGAGAAATCGCGCCGTGCCGCCGGAGTCGACCCGCCCTAAGTCGATGGACTCGACGCGCAGATCGCCGCTCGTGGCGAGGACGCTTGCGCTCGTGACGACGCGCAGACCGGCGGTGCGTGCCGCGGTGGGTAATGCGCCGTCCGCCGCGGGACGGAGGTCTGCAATCGCGGCAATCCGCACACCCGCAGCATGCAGATCGAGCGCGGCCTGGTAGGCGGCGTCGGCGGCCGTGACGAGCACGGCGGTCGTGCCCACTTTGACGCCATAACGATTGAGGTAGGTTCGTGCCGCGCCCGCCAAGAGGATGCCGGGGCGGTCGTTGCCCGGGAATACGAGCGGCCGCTCGATCGCGCCGGTGGCGAGCACGACCGCACGCGCGCGTACTTGCCAAAGCCGCTCGCGCGCGGCGCCGGGCGTCGGTTTGGCGAGATGCTCGGTCAGGAGTTCGTTCAAGCCTAAGAAGTTGTGTGGAAAATAGCCGAACGCCGTCGTTCTCGGCAGCAGGCGCACGCGCGGGTTGGCCACCAGGCCGGCGAGGGCCCGTGCCGTCCAATCGAGCGCGGGCAGGCCGTCGATGCGCACCGACGGGTCGGCGAGCAGGCTGCCGCCGAATTCCGCTTGCTCGTCGCACAAGATCACGCGCGCACCCGACTCTGCCGCGGCGAGCGCGGCGGCGATGCCGGCAGGCCCGCCGCCGACGACCAGAACGTCGCAGTGCGCATAGCGCTGCGCATAACGGTCCGGATCGGCGAGGATAGGGGCTTCGCCGAGACCCGCGGCGCGGCGGATCACGGGTTCGTACAGCCGCTTCCAGGCTGCCTTGGGCCACATGAAGGTCTTGTAGTAAAAGCCGGCCGGAAAAAAGCGCGAGAGGATGTCGTTGATGCGGCCGTAGTCCTTCGCGAGGCTCGGCCAGCGGTTCTGGCTGATCGCCTCCAGGCCGTCGTAGAGCTCGACCTGGGTCACGCGCAAATTGGGCGTCACACGCGCCGCATCGCGCTTCACGGTCACGAGACCATTGGGCTCCTCGGGGCCGGCCGCGAGGATCCCGCGCGGACGATGGTATTTGAAGGAACGGCCGACGAGATGGATCCCGTTCGCGAGCAGCGCGGAGGCGAGGGTGTCGCCGGCGAAGCCGGAGTAGGTCTGCCCATCCCAGCTGAAACTCAAGGGCTGCGCGCGGTCGATGCGACCGCCGCCCGGCGTACGCAAGGAACTCACGGCGTAACCGGCGTCGCGATGGGCGGCGCGTCCGGCCGTGGCTCGCCGGTCTTGTAAGTCGCCGCGAAATGATCCGTGGTCGTGTCCCGCAGCGCATTGAAGAAACGGCCGCAACCATGCGAATGTCGCCAGCGCTCGGCATACAAGCCCTTGGTATTGTCGCGCATGTACAGAAACTGAGCCCAGGCTTGATCGTCGAGCTCGGCCGGTTGCGCCGGGCGCGCGATATGCGCCTGGCCGCCGTAGGAGAACTCGATCTCGGGCCGCTTGCCGCAGTAGGGACACACTATGACCAGCATCGGAATCCTCGCTCAATGGGCCACGGCTGCCGCCGCGGCCTCGTCGATCAAATAGCCGTCGCGAAAGCGCTCGATCGTGAACGGCGCGTTGATGGGGTGAGGTTCGTCGCGCGCGATGGTCCAGGCGAAGACGTGCGCCGCACCGGGCGTTGCCTTGAACCCGCCCGTGCCCCAGCCGCAATTGACGTACAGGCCCGGTACCGGAGTCTTGGCGATGATCGGCGAGCGATCCGGCGTCACGTCGACGATGCCGCCCCAGTTGCGCAGCATGCGCATGCGCCGGAAATTCGGAAACAACTCGCAGATGGCATCCAGCGTATGCGTGTTGATGTGCAGGGCGCCGCGTTGAGTGTACGAGGTGTAGGCGTCGGTGCCCGCACCGATCACGAGTTCGCCCTTGTCGGATTGGCTTATGTAGGCGTGGATCGTGTTCGACATCACGACGCAGGGAAAGGCGGGTTTGACCGGTTCCGAGACCAGCGCCTGTAGCGGGTAACTCTCCAGCGGCACACGCACGCCGGCCATGGCCATGACGACGCTCGTGTGACCCGCGGCGGAGACGCCGACCTTGCGGGTGCGAATCGGACCGCGCGAGGTCTCCAGCGATTCGAGGGCGCCCGCGGCGTCGCGACGTATTGCGGTCACCTCGCAATTCTCGATGATGTCCACACCCAGCGCATCGGCCGCACGCGCATAGCCCCATGCAACCGCGTCGTGGCGCGCGGTACCGCCGCGCCGCTGCAGGGCGGCGCCCATGACGGGATAGCGAATGTCCTGGCCGATGTTCAAGGGCGGACAGAAGGCCTTGGCCTCCTCGGGTTCCAGCCACTCGTTGTCGACCCCGTTGCAGCGGTTTGCGTGTACGTGGCGCTTGAAGACCTGAATGTCGTGCACCGTGTGGGCGAGCATCATCACGCCGCGGGGCGAGAACATGACGTTGTAATTGAGGGTCTGCGACAAGGACTCCCAGAGCTTCACCGAGTGGTCATAGAGCGCCGCGCTCTCGTTGAAGAGGTAATTCGAGCGGATGATCGTGGTATTGCGGCCGGTGTTGCCGCCGCCTATCCAGCCCTTTTCAAGGACCGCGATGTTGGTCAGGCCATGCTCGCGCGCCAGGTAATAGGCGGCGCCGAGTCCATGACCACCGCCGCCGACGATCACGGCATCGTAGGCCGCTTTCGGCTGCGCCTTGCGCCATTGCGGTTGCCAGGACTCGTGGCGGCCGAAAGCCCGACGGATCAGCGACAGCGCCGAGAAACGTTGCAGGCTCACGCTTTCAAATCCTTGTTTTCCGGGTCGTAGGGCGAATCGACGAGCACCGTCGCGCGTTTGCGTTCGCCCAAGATTTCGATCTCGAGCTCGCCGCCGACCGCGGCGTATGCGCTCTCGACGTAGCCGATCGCGAGACTCTTGCCGAGCGCGTGACCATAGTAGCCCGAAGTGGCGCGGCCGATCAGCCGGCCGTCGGCATAGAGCGGCTCGTTGCCGAGTGGGTCGGCGTCGACGACGTCGTGTATCTCGAGCGTCACGAAGCGATGCGGCACTCCTGCTGCAAGCTGGCGTTCGAGAGCGGCCTTGCCGATGAACTCTCCCTTGTTCAAGCGCACGAAACGGTCGAGTCCCGCCTCATACGGCGTGTAGTCCGGGGTCAGATCCGTGCCCCACATCCGATAGGACTTTTCCACGCGCAGCGATTCCATCGCGCGCATGCCGACCATGCGGATGCCGAACTCCGCCCCGGCTGCGAATAACGCATCGAAGAGGTGATGGGCATATTCGATCGGAAAGTGCAGTTCCCAGCCGAGCGCTCCCACGAAATTCACGCGCAGCAGGTAAACGTCGACGGCGAGCCCGACCTCGACGACCTGGCCCGTGAGCCAGGGGAAGGCGGCATTGTCCAGGGGGACATCGGTCAGCTTCGCGAGCACTTCGCGTGATTTCGGGCCGGCCAGCACGAAGCATCCGCGACTCGTGGTCGTCTTGCTCAGGCGGATGTCGACGTCCGGCGTGCCGGGCTTCGGGAGCTGACCCACGAGATAATCGCTGTCGTAACGCTCGGCCGCCCCCGCGCTGACGACGTAGAAATGCTCGTGCCCGAGCTTGGTGATCGTGAATTCCGAGCGGACGCCGCCCTTGCGGGTAAGCGCGTGGCACAGCGCGATGCGACCGACCTTGGTCGGCACCTTGTTCGCGACCAGGCTGTCGAGCCAGGCTTCCGAGCCGGGTCCCGAAACCTCGTGTTTCGTGAACGGCGAGAGGTCGATGACCCCGACCGCGCGGCGCATGGCGAGCGCCTCGTTGCCGACGTGCGGGAAATAATTCGAGCGACGAAAGCTCCACTGGTCTTTCGGTTCGACGCCCGGGGGGGCGAACCAATTGGCCCGCTCCCAGCCGTAGCGTTGACCGAACACCGCACCCATGCGCGCGAGCTTGTCGTAGATCGGCGTGGTTTTTGCCGGCCGGCCGTCGGCGCGCTCTTCATCCGGGTAGTGAATCACGAAGACGTTGCGGTAGGTTTCCTCGTTCTTCGCAACCACGTAGCGTTTGCTCGTGTAGGGGCCATATCGGCGCGGGTCCACCGCGGCCATGTCGATGCCGGGTTCGCCCTCGACGATCCACTCGGCAAGTTGCCAGCCCGAGCCGCCGGCAGCGGTGATGCCAAAGCTGTGACCCTCGTTGAGCCAGAGATTATTGCCGCCCCAGGCCGGACCCACGAGCGGGCTGCCGTCCGGCGTATAGGCGATCGGGCCGTTGACGATGTCCTTGATACCGGCGGTGGCGAGTGAGGGGACGCGGCGGATCGCCGCTTCGACGTGCGGCAGGAGACGATCGAGGTCGCCATCGAACAGGCTCTTGCCGAACCAGTCGGGCACGCCGTCGGCGAAGCGAGCCGGGGCGCCGGCTTCATAGGGCCCCAAGATCCACCCCATGCGCTCCTCGCGCAGATAATAGGACTGATCCGATTCGCGTAACACGGCGAGCTCGCGGCCGCCGGCTTGGCGATAGGCTTTCAATTCGGGCGACTCGTCGTAGACGATGTACTGGTGTTCGACGGGAATCGAGGGCACGTTGATTCCGAACAAGCGCCCCGTCTGGCGCGCATAGTTGCCGGTCGCGCAGACGACGTGCTCGGCGATGATGTCGCCCTTGGTCGTAGTCAGCCGCCATTCGCCCGAGGCGGTGCGAGCAACGGCCGTGACTTCCGTTTGCTCGTGGATCTCCGCCCCGCGGTTGCGAGCGCCCTTGCGCAGCGCCATCGTCAGGTCGGCCGGCGCGATGTGGCCGTCGTCCGGATGATAGAGCGCGCCGACGATCGGCGGCGTGTCGCCGTCGCCGCCGAGCTCGACGAGCGGCCACAGCTCTTTGACCTCCCGCGGGGAGATGACCTGGAAGGGGACGCCGATGGTGTTGGCCGTGCCGCAATACTTTTGATATTCGTCCATGCGATCGCGACAGGTGGCGAGACGCAGGTTGCCCGTGACGTGAAAACTCACGTCCTGGCCGGTTTCGGCCGGCAGCCGCTTGTACAAATCGACGGAGTACTTGTGCAGCTGCCCGACCGTGTAACTCATGTTGAACAGGGGCAGCAGGCCGGCCGCGTGCCAAGTGGACCCCGCCGTGAGCTCGGCGCGCTCGAGCAAGACCACGTCCGACCATCCCTTGAGGGCCAGATGATAGAGCGTGCTGACGCCCACCACGCCGCCGCCGATGACGACGACCCGGGCATGAGTTTTCATTGCGACGTACTCCGAATAGAGAAGCACCGCAGTGTAGCGAGCGACCGGGGGGGCGCTAGTCGGAAAACGACAAAATGCGGTCAGAATGAGACACCGGTACGGTCGCGGATGGCATAATGAACTTCGAGATCCACTGTAAAGATGCTTGGGAGCTGCCTTGGAAACCGCCACGGCCTTGCGTAAGAGTAGGTACGCCTTTCTGACGCTGCCGAATTACTCGCTGATTGCGGTCGCCAATGCTCTCGAGCCCCTGCGCATGGCCAATCGCATCGTCGGCCGGGACGCTTACGAGTGGGCCCTCGTGAGCTTGGACGGCCAGAGCGTCACGGCGAGCAGCGGCCTGCAACTCGGACCCACGGTAGCGCTCGAGCGCTTGGGTGTGGTCGACATCCTGTTCGTTTGCGGCGGCATCAACGTGCGCGATGCAGTTTCGCCGCCTTTGCTCGGCCAACTGCGGCGCTTCGCTGACCGGCGTGTGCCGCTCGGGGCATTGTGCACGGGCGGTTATGCGCTCGCGCGCGCCGGACTCCTCGATCAGTTCAGGGCGACGATTCATTGGGAGAATTTATCGGCCCTGCGCGAGGAATTTCCGCGCGTGCGTTTCAGCGACCAACTGTTCACGATCGATCGGGACCGGTTTACCTGCTCGGGTGGCACGGCGCCGCTCGATCTGATGCTCAATCTGATCGAGAGCAAGTTGGGTCCCCGCATCTCGCAACTCGTGTCCGAACAGTTCGTCGTCGATCGGGTGCGCAAGGATACGGACCGGCAATACATCCCGCTGCGCGCCCAAATCGGCCTCTCGAACCGCGGCTTGATCCGCGTCGCGCAGCTCATGGAAGAGAACATCGAGAAACCGCTGTCGCTCGACCGGATCGCGCGCGCCACCGGCCTCTCGCGGCGCCAAATCGAGCGTCTGTTCAAGCGTGACCTGAATTGCGTGCCGAAGCGCTATTATCTGGAAATGCGCCTGCGCCGCGCCCGGGAACTGCTGCTGCAGACCGCGATGCCGATCATGGACATCACGGCAGCCTGCGGCTTTCAGTCACCGCCGCATTTCTCGAAATGTTACCGCAATCAATTCGGCCATCCCCCGAGCGCCGAACGTAAGATCGGCCGCGCGAACCAGGTCGCGCAGCCAATCGCCGCCGAAGCCGCTATTTGAGCAGCCGCTATTTGAGCAGCGGCTATTTGAGCAGCGGCTATTTGAAGATGACGGTCTTGTTCTCGTCGAGGAAGACGCGATGCTCGAGCAATAGCCGCACCGCCGTCGAGAGGGCGCGGCGCTCCGAATCTCGGCCGGCGGATGCGAGCATTTCCGGCGTGAAACTGTGGTCCACCCGCTCGACGATTTGTTCGATGATCGGGCCTTCGTCGAGATCCGCGGTGACGAAGTGCGCGGTCGCGCCGATCAGCTTGACGCCGCGGGTATGTGCCTGGTGGTAGGGTTTGGCGCCTTTGAAGCCGGGTAAAAAAGAATGGTGGATGTTGACCGCACGCCCGCGCAGATGCTTGCAAATGTCGTCGGAAAAGATCTGCATGTAGCGCGCCAGGACGACGAGATCGACCTGCGTCGACTCGATCAGTTCGAGGAGGCGCGACTCTTGCGCCGCCTTGGTCTGCGGGGTCACGGGCAGCAGGTGATAAGGAATCCCGTGGCGCTCGGCGATCGGGCGCATGTCGGGATGATTCGAGACGATGCCCGTGACGTCCATCGGCAATTCGCCGATGCGCTGCCGGTAGAGCAGATCCTCGAGGCAATGATCGAGTTTGGACACGAGGATCAAGACGCGGCTGCGATCCCGGCCGTCGTAGATATTCCAATGCATCTGCTCGGCATTGGCCACGCGCACGAAGTCTTCGCGGATGCGGCCTAGGTCCACCGTTTCTCCGGCGACTCCGCAGAAGGTCACGCGCAGGAAGAACCGCTTCGTGAGGATGTCGTCGAATTGCTGCATCTCCATGATGTAGAGACGGTGCGCGGCAATGAAACCGGTGACGGCCGCCGCCGTCCCCATGCGGCTCGTGCAGGAAGCGTTCAAGACATAAGGATGCGAGGTTTGAAATTCCATCCGGCCAGTGTAGCGAGTAGCGACCCCAGGCCGATAGTCCGGATGCGACTCGCGCGGGTTCGCGGGCGACGCCAGGCTGGGGTCAGGGGGCCGGAGCGGCGGCGGCGATGGTCGTGTCGCCGATGCGGCCCGTGATGCGTGCGACGGCACCGGCCTGCCCTTCGCGCCAGACGATGCGCAGTTCGCCGCCATCGCCATCGACAGCGGTCAACTGTAGGCGGGCGTTCACGACGCCGTCGGGCCCCGGCGTGCGTTCGATGGCGCCGCTGACGCTGACGTCCTCGGTCCAGCGAACCTGGTAAAGGCTCACATGCACGTTGCGGCCGTGTTGCACGTTGAGGAAGCTGCCGCCGCGCAGGCCTTTGCCTGAACCGGTGGAATTCTGGGGGATGCGGGCCAGGACGTCACCGACCGTCTGCAGCGCGGCTTGGACCAGGCGGAGCCTGTCGGCGTCCCCCTGGTTCCCATCCAGCGCGGTCGCCGGCGGCAATTCCGCGATCCGGCGCGCAAAGTTGGCGACGAGCCGCAAGGGCGGCACGGCCGACGCGCAATCGGTTGCGCCGACGCTGCCGTCGGCCAGAAATCGGCGCACGAGCGTTGCGCCGCAGGTGCTGCGTGCGCCCGACAGCGCGTTGACGTGAAAGCTATTGGCGATCACGATGCGCCGGCCATGCTTGAAGCTGCGTGCGGCCGCCGCGCCGTCGGCGAGTGTCGTGATGTTGTCGAGTTCTCCAGAGATCACCAGCACCGGCACGTCCGGATAAGCAAGATCGCCCGCGCCGATCTGGGCGGCCGGATGCGTCGCACCGGCGACCGGCCAGGCAACACATTGGTCGAGGAAGCTGTAGTCGAGCGGCATCGCGCGGAATTCGTCGATCGTGAACGGGGCATAGGTGTCCGGGGCCGTGCGTTCGCGCTCGGCGAGCACGCGTTCGCGGTCTGCGGCCCGGGCATCTGGCGGTAAATGCATGTCGAAGATCTGCGGCGGGTCGTGGCACATGACCGCCGCGGCCAGTCCGGCGCTCCATTTTTTGGCGTCGGCGGAAGGATCGCGCGAGTCGACGGCCGTGATCGTCTCCGCCATGAGCCGCAGCAGCGGTATGCGATCGCCTGCGGCAAACGCGCGTGCCGCCGCATCGGTCTCGCGCACGGTCGCGAATGCCGGGGCACTGCCGAACATGACGATGGCGAGCTGTGCCGCATCGGCGACGAAGGTTCGGTCGCGGCCGTCGCCGTCGCGTGCCTCGGCGGTAAAGGGTTTGGCGCGCAACAGCTTCAGCGCGGGGAGAATATGCTCGATGGAATCGCCGGGCAGGGTGGCGCAGGACGCAGACCGTGCACAGGCCAGATCGAACTTCGCGCGCATCGCCGGTGCGTAGCTCGGGTACCAGGCGTAATCCGGTCCGTTCAGCGGATAGGCGCCGTCGAGCACCAGCCGATGCAGCAGGGACGCATGCCGGACCGCGAACACTTGCGCGAAGTAGGTGCCGTAGGAATCCCCATAGAGATCGATGCTCGGGATGCGCAGGGCATGCAGGATCGCCGCCAGATCGTCGACGGCGAAGGCCGTGCCATAGAGCGGCGCGCGCGCTCCCAGCGATTGACCACAAGCGGCCACGCCATGAATCGTCCAAGACGCCGCGGTTTGCAGGGCACGGCAATCGAGCGCGCCCGAGAGCCCGGTGCCGCGGTTGTCCATGAGGAGCACGTCCCGCGTGGCCCGCAGAGGTTCGAACAAGCTGAGGTAATCGTCCCGCGACAAGGTGGCCGGATACCCCGGTCCCCCCTCAGTCGCGACCAGCGTCGGACCGTCCGCCCGGTCGCCCGTGTGTGGATAGAACTCGACATGAATCGAGATCCGTCCCGGCACCTCACCGGCCGGATCGAGCGCTCGGTCGAACTCGCCGCAGTAGGCGTCGACGTCCGAGCAGCGATAGAGGGTGTAGGCGCCGATGGTGATCGTGGCGCGTGGCCGGGATGCCGCGCTCGAAGCCTCCGGCTTGCCCCAAGCCAGTATTGCCAGCAGAGCGGCGAGACATATTCGCAGCATGACGGCCCAGTCTACGGAATCGCGCCGGGCGCGCAATCGCCGGCGTCGTGAATTACTCAAAACAAGTCGCATCGGGACTAGGTGAAGGAGGCTATTGTTGCTATCTTTCGGCCCCGGGGATGGAGGCTTACGACCATGGGTAGCTTGATGAACGCGCGCGATGCTTTGATGAGCCGATTACGTCTGCGCAAACCCGAAACCGCCTTGGATCGGGATTTCTACTGCAGCCAGGCGGATTACCAGACCGAACTGGATTTGATCTGGTATCGGGATTGGCTGTTCGTGGGCCATGACTGCGAGCTGCCGAAAAACGGCAATTTCTTCACGGTCCAAATCGGGGAATATCCCGTGATCGTCGTGCGCGATCGCGAGACGCTGCGAGCCTTCCATAATACCTGCCGCCATCGCGGCTCGCGCATCTGCTCGGCCGAGCGCGGTTCGGCCGCTCGCCTCGTCTGTCCCTATCACTCCTGGACTTATCATCTCGACGGACGCCTGTTCGCGGCGCGCGACATGGGCAACGACTTCGACAAATCTCAGTACGGCCTGAAGCCAGTCCATGTGCGCAGCGTTGCCGGCTATATCTGGATCTCGCTCGCCGAGACGCCGCCGGATTTCGAGCCGCTCGCGAAACAGATGGAGCCTTATTTCCTGCCGCATAACTTGCGGGATGCGAAAATCGCCTTCGAGTCGACGATCATCGAAAAGGCGAACTGGAAGCTGGTCTGGGAGAACAATCGGGAGTGTTATCACTGCTCGGCGAATCATCCGGAATTATGCCGGACGTTCACCGACGATCCGGCGGTGTCGGGTGTCGGTGGATCCGACACGCATCCCTTGATCACGACCAATTGGGCCCGCTGGGAGTCGCTCGGCTTGCCGAGTCAATTCAAGTTGTCCGAGAACGGCCAGTATCGGACGGCGCGCATGCCGCTGATCGAGGGTGCGGTGAGTTTTACGATGGACGGGCAGGCCGCGGTTCGCCGGCCGCTGTCGGACCAGGTGACCGATCCGAATACCGGCACCTTGCTGCTGTTCCATTTTCCGACGACCTGGAATCACGTGCTCGCCGATCACGCCATGAGTTTTCGCGTACTGCCGATAAGCCCCTCGGAGACGCTGCTCACGACCAAGTGGCTGGTGCACAAGGACGCCGTCGAAGGCGTCGACTATGACCTCAAGACCATGACCGAGGTCTGGCTTGCGACCAACGATTCGGATCGGCGCATTTGTCAGGAAAACCAGATCGGCGTGTCCTCGCCGGCCTACGATCCGGCGCCGTATTCGCCCATCCACGAGGGGGGCGTGACCCAATTCATCAACTGGTATTGCAGCCATCTCGAGTCCCGGCTGCGCGAGGAAGCTTGAGCTCAGCGGCACCCGGAACACTGCCCCGTTGAGCAGCCCATGAAATACTCGGCCTGGTCGCTGCTGCGGGGCGCGTTGGCGGGGCATCGGAATTGGACGCCCGCATGGGCTCCGTGCGAGCCGAAGTCGCGATACGACGCGGTGATCGTCGGCGGCGGTGGTCATGGACTCGCCGCCGCCTATTATCTGGCGAAAAATCACAACGTCACCAATGTTGCGGTTCTGGAGCGCGGCTGGATCGGCGGCGGCAACACCGGCCGCAACACGACGATCGTGCGCTCCAACTATCTCTATCCCGAGAGCGCGCGGCTGTACGACTTCTCGCTCCAGCTCTATGAGGGGCTCGCGCGGGACATCAATTACAACATCATGTTGAGTCAGCGCGGTCTCGTGCTGCTCGCACACAGCCGTCACGACCTGGACGCCATGGCGCGCTGGGCGAACGCCATGCAGATGAACGGGATCGAAGCGGAGATCCTCAGCCGCGATCAAGTGGCGGCGCTCGCTCCCGCACTCGACATGTCACCGACCGCGCGTCTGCCGATCGTGGGAGGGTTCAGACAACGCCGCGGCGGCACGGCCCGTCACGATGCCGTGGCCTGGGGTTATGCGCGCGCCGCCTCGCGACTCGGCGTCGACATCGTACAGAATTGCGAAGTCCGGGGCTTCGTGATCGAAGCCGGGCGCGCGGTGGGTCTCGAGACGAGTCTCGGCACGATCCGCACCGATCGCATCGGGCTCGCCGCGGCCGGGCACAGCTCGGTCCTCGCGAAACTCGCCGGCTTCAGCTTGCCGGTCACGAGCTACGCGCTGCAGGCGCTCGTCAGCGAACCGATCAAACCGCTGCTCGATACGGTGATCCTTTCGCCGGGCACGGGCGCCTATGTGAGCCAGTCCGACAAGGGCGAGATGGTCATCGGCGCGATGCTCGACTTGTTTCCTTCCTACGCGCAGCGCGGGAGCTTCGCCGTCGAGCAAGCGATCATCGCAGGCACGCTCGCGCTCTTCCCGGCGTTCAGCCGACTGCGGATGCTGCGCCAATGGGCCGGCATCGTCGACGTCGTGCACGATTCCAGCCCGATCATCGGACCGACGCCAGTGCCGGGCATTTTCATCAACTGCGGCTGGGGTACGGGGGGGTTCAAAGGGATCCCGGTCGGCGGCTGGACGCTCGCGCACGCCCTCGCTACCGGCCAGAATCATGCTCTGGCGGAGCCGTTCGCGCTCGAGCGCTTCGTTTCGGGACGCCTCATCGACGAGGCCGCGGCCTCCGGCATCGCCCACTAGAGAGCCTGCGCATGATGCAACTGAACTGTCCTTGCTGTGGATTGCGCGACGAGAACGAGTTCGTCTGCGGCGGCACGACCCACATCCAGCGTCCGCCGCTGGAGGCGAGCGATCGTGTTTGGGGCGAGTATCTCTTCTTTCGCGACAATCCCAAGGGCCTGCATCTCGAACGGTGGCGCCATGCTTCGGGCTGCGGCCAGTGGTTCAACGTCGCGCGCAGCACGGTCACGCACGACATCGTTTCCGTCTATGCCATGACCGATCCGGCGCCGCGATGAGTTCGGTGCGATGAGCTCGGGCCGCCTCGCCGTTCCGTTCGGCACACGTATCGACCGCTCGCGCACGGTCGACTTCCAATTCAATGGGCGCGGCTTCCAAGGGTTTCAGGGCGACAGCCTCGCCTCGGCGCTGCTCGCGAATGACGTGCGTCTCGTCGGTCGCAGCTTCAAGCTGCACCGGCCGCGCGGCATCTTCTCCTGCGGCGTCGAGGAGCCCAGCGGACTCGTCGACGTCGGCGAGGACGCGCGCCGGACGCCGAATCTGCGCGCGACGCTCGTCGAGATCCACGACGGCCTCGTCGCGCGCAGCGTCAATTGCTGGCCGAGCGTCGACTTCGATCTGGGCGCGGTCAACGACTGGTTCCGCGCGCTGTTGCCGGCCGGCTTCTACTACAAGACGTTCATGTGGCCCGACTGGCACTTGTTCGAGCCCTGGATCCGGCGCGCGGCCGGACTCGGACGGGCTTCCGGTCTGCCCGACCCCGATCGCTACGAGGAGATCTCGGCGGCGGCCGACCTCGTCGTCGTCGGCGCCGGGATCGCCGGACTCAGTTGCGCGGTCGCTGCCGCGGAGGCCGGCGCGTCGACGCTGTTGCTCGCGAGTTCGCCGGCTCCCGGCGGCGCTCTGGGCTGGCGCAACGATCCCGAGATCGCAGCGCTCGCCGCCGACGCGCGGCGCCTCGGCGTGCGGATTCTGACGCGCACGCTGGGCTTCGGCGTCTTTGACCACAATCTGCTCTGCGCGGTCGAGTCCTTAGCGCCGATCTACGCAGGCACGCAAGGGATCAAGGGCGTATTGCGCGAACGCCTCTGGAAGATCCGCGCGCGCCACATCGTCGCAGCCAACGGAGCGTTCGAACGCCCGCTCGTGTTTCCGGGCAACGACCGGCCGGGCGTGATGCTGGCGGGTGCGGCCGAGAAATACGCGCAAGCCTATGGTGTCGCCTGCGGTCAGCGCGTGGTGATCGCGGCGAACTGTGATTCAGCGTACCTCGTGGCCCACTCCTTGCGTGCCGCCGGCGTCGAGATTGCCGCGCTCGTCGAACGGCGGCCCGCGAGCGATGTCGCGGCGACGGCCGACGGACTGCGGGTGATCGGTGAGGCCGCGATCGCGTCCGTCTCCGGCACGCGTGCGGTTCGCGGCTGTACGGTGCTCACCTTGTCCGGCGGCACGGCACCCCAGAAAATCGACTGTGATCTCATCTTGTCGGCCGGGGGTTACGCGCCAGCCGTGCACCTGCACAGCCAAGCGGGCGGCAAATTGCGCTGGCTCGACGATGCCTCGATGTTCGTGCCCGATGGCCCGGCCCCGGGCCTTGCGAGCGTCGGCGCCTGCGCCGGCGTGTTTGGTCGGGCGCTCGCCGCGAGCCATGGCGCAGAGGTCGGTCGTGCCTTGGCCCGCGGGCAGGCGCTGCCGGCCGTGCCGGTCGGCGGCCTCGGCCGCTCGCTCGCGAGCACCTACCTGCCGAGCCTGAAGGGCAAACAATTCATCGATTTGCAAAACGACGTCGCGACCAGCGACGTGCGCCTCGCGGCACTCGAGAACTATCGTTCCGTCGAACATCTGAAGCGCTACACGACCACCGGCATGGGCACCGACCAAGGCAAGACGAGCAACATCAATGCGCTCGTGCTCATGGGCGAGATCACGGGTCGCGATCCCTCGCTCGTCGGCACGACGAAGTTCCGGCCGCCGTTCGCGCCGGTCACGCTCGGCATGCTCGTCGGACGGCGCGTCGGCGCCCTCTACCGGCCACTCAAGCGTCTGCCCGCGGCTGCCTGGCACGAGGCCCGCGGCGCCCTGTTCGAACAGTTCGGCAACTGGGTCCGGCCCGCCGCGTACCCACTCACCGGTGAAACGCTCGAGTTGGCCGCGCAGCGCGAGGCGGGCGCGGTGCGCCGCGGCGCGGGACTGTTCGACGGATCTCCGCTCGGCAAGATCGAGATCTTCGGACCCGATGCGGCGCAATTCCTCGATCTCATGTACGTAGGCACGATGTCGAACTTGAGTTTGGGTCAGGCGCGTTACGGCTTGTTGCTCAACGAGAACGGCATCGTCGTCGATGATGGCATCGCCGCCCGCCTCGGCGAACAGCATTACTGGATCAACACCACGAGCGCCGGAGTCGAGCGCACCGCGGCCGCATTCGAAGAATGGCTGCAATGCGAGTACCCGCAGCTCAAGGTTCTGATCACGCCGGTCACTGCGCGCTGGGGTAACGTCACGGTCGCCGGGCCGCGTGCTTGGGACTGGCTCGCAGCGGTCGGCTTCGCGGCGGAGTTGTCGCCGGCCGAGATGCGCCACATGACGATCCGCGAGAGCCGCTGGGAAGGCGTGCCCTTGCGCGTGCTGCGGGCAAGCTTCAGCGGGGAGCTCGGCTACGAGATCAACCTGCCGGCGGACCACGTCGAGGGACTCCTCGACCGCTTGTGGGCGCGCGCCGCCGAATTCTCGGGCGTGCTCTACGGTATCGAGGCGCTCGAGATCATGCGCACCGAGAAAGGCTACGTGCATATCGGCACCGACACCGACGGTACGACCTTGCCCGGGGACATCGGCTTCGGCCGCGCCACGCTGCGCAAGGCGGCGAATTTCGTCGGCCGGCGCAGCCTCCTCAGGCCCGCGGCGCTGGACCCCGAGCGCTTTCAATTGGTGGGTCTCGTCCCCGCCGACGGCCGAACGCCTTTGCCGGTCGGTGCGCAAATCGCCGCCGCGCCGCCACCGACACTGACCGAAGGCCACGTCACCTCGAGCTACTGGAGCCCCGAGCTCGAGTCCCCTGTGGCCTTGGGGATGCTCGCGCGCGGTTCGCAGCGACTCGGAGAACGCGTCCGCGCGCATTATCTCGGCACGACCATCGAGGCGGTCGTGGTCAAGACGCCGTTCGTCGATCCCGGCGGTACGCGACTGCATGGTGGGGCTTTACCCGACAGCGGCGCGTCACCACGTGTCGGGGCGCCATCGCAAAGCGGAGTTCCACCGCAAAGCGGAGGCGGTGCGCATGGATAAACTCGCGCTCAGCGCTCCGGGCGTGAGCATCGCCGTCGACACCCGGATACAAATCGGTGCGCTGCGTTACTGTGACCCGGCCGCCGTCGAGACGGCACTACGCTTCGTGACCGGCAGCGCGGTTCCACCGGCGCGTCGCGCCGTGCTCACCGATGCACCGCCGGGTGGGGAATGTCTGCTGCTGCTCTGGCGTAGTCCGTCGGAAACACTGGTCGTGTGCGACACGGCTGCGCCGCTCTTGGCGCTAGGCGCGCAATTGGCCGCGGCACGCGAGGCATGTCTCGTCGACCAAAGCGGCGGTATCTGGGGACTGCGCATCACCGGACCGCGATCCCTCGATCTGCTCCTGCGCCTGGGCGCGACGACCGCCGTTCCGCAACTCGGGGAGTCGCTGATCGGCCGCCTTGCCGATCTGACCGTGCAAAGCGTTTGCGTACGCGAGCACGAAGTGCTGTTGTTGGTCGAACGACTCTATGCGGAGCATCTGCTCGGTTGGATACGCGAGACGATCGCTGATTTCTGAGATTGATCGATCGCAGCGAAAATACCCTCTACACCAGGAGTCAGTGACGTCGTGAAGTCTCGAGCCCGCCTTCTCGTCCAGAACCTCGTCATCACCCAGTGTCTGCTTGCATGCGGCGCCGGCGCCGCGATCGGTGCGGCGCCCTTGATGACGGCGCCTCCGCAGCGGGAGGGTATGTCGCCCACACGTCTGCAGCAACTCAATGATTTCTTCGCCGGCGAGGCGGCCAAGCAATCGGCGGCGGGTTATGTAATTGCCGTGGCTCGCCACGGCAAGCTCGTCGATACCGCCGCTGTGGGCTTTCGCGACATCGAGCATCGCGTGCCGATGAGCCTCGACACGCGATTTCGCATCGCCAGCATGTCGAAGCCCGTCACGAGCGTGGCCGTGCTGATGTTGTACGAGGAAGGGCGCTTGCACCTCGACGATCCGATCAAGCGCTGGCTGCCCGAATTCGCGGAACCGCGTGTTTACACCGGCGTCGATGCCGATGGCCATCTGCAGAGCGTGCCGGCGAAGCGCGACATCACGATTCGCGATTTACTGACGCACAGCAGCGGCCTGGGTTATCTATTCGACTATCGCACCCCGCTCGGCAAGGCTTATTTAGGCTTGAAAATCGATCGCCACGCCTCGCTCGCCGAGAGCGTACGCCAAATCGCGAGCCTGCCGCTCTATTTCAATCCCGGCGAGGGTTGGCAATACAGCTATGCGCACGACGTGCTCGGTCGACTCGTCGAAGTCGTCTCCGGCATGCCGTTTCCGCAGTTTCTGCAAGAGCGGCTATTTACCCCCTTGAAGATGAACTCGACCAGCTTCTACCTTACGCCCGAGACAGTCCCGCTGCTCGCGACGATGTACGTGCACGGTCCAGAAGGTGCGTTGCAAGTCGATCGGGCGGCCTGGCTCGCGAATCCCGCCGATCCCGAACTCACGCCATCTGGCGGCGGCGGGCTGATTTCCACGGCCGGAGATTACCTGCGTTTCGCGCAGATGCTCGCCAATGGCGGCAGTCTCGACGGTCGGGAATATCTTTCGCCCGTGACCGTGTCCCTGATGACCCACAATCAGGTGCCGGTCGACGCCATGGAAAAGTTCTGGGGCGACAACTCGATCGGTCTCGGCTTCGGGCTCGGCGTCGGTGTCGAGGTGGATGCAGCCCACGCGCCGCAAGCCGGCTACGACGGCGACTACGAGTGGGGCGGCCTGTTCGATACCCATTGGTTGGTGAGCCCGAAGACCGGGCTCGTCGCAGTACTCCTTACCCAGATCGATCCCAGCGGCAACAAGCTGCCGCAGCGCACCGACATCGACTTTCGCAATCTGCTGTTTGCGGCGGTGGCGGGGGACTAGCCCACCGGCCGGTCCGCATCGATCGATAGCCACGCGAGGCCGCTCAGGAGAGCGAAGCCGACCCCAACGTAGAACGCCGCATTCCAATCGTCGTGTCCCGAAAGATAAGCGACGATCGGGATGCCGACGATGCCGCCGAGATTGCCGCCGGTGTTCATGAAGCCGCTGACGGCCATGGTGTCGCCGCCGCCGATCGCCATCGCGGTTCCCCAATAGGACGCTTCGGTCAACTCGACGGCGAGGTAACAGGCGGCGAGCGTCGCGACCGCGACATAGGCGTTCGCCGCATGCACCGTACTGAGCAGCAGCAAACCTGCGAGCGGCAGAGCGACCAGGGGCACGATGCGGTAACCCCAGCGGGTCCCGAAGCGCGGCAAAAGGGCATTCGTGAGGATTCCGCCGAGACCCGCGCCCAGGGCGGCGGCGAGCGGCGGGGCCGTCGCAAGCCAGCCGCTCTCGAGCACGGAGAAGTGGCGCTCTTGGACGAGGTAGAGGAACACCCAGTTCGAGAGGAGATAAAATACGTAGTTCATGCACAAATAGGAGATGGCGATCACGAACACGTTGCGATCGCCGAGCACGCTCCACAGCCGGGCGAAGCTGATCGAGGAGTCCACGGCCGTGGCCCGGTGATCGCCGATTTCCCCCAGTTCCCGTGCCGAGATGTCGGGATGTTCGCGAGGCGTATTGCGCGCATACCAGGCCCAGCCGCCGATCAAGACCAGTACCGGCGCCGAGATCCAGAACAAAGCCCGCTGCCAGCCGAGACTCAGCATCAAGGCCGCCACGGCCGGCGGTGTCACCGCCGCGCCGAGTTGCAGACCCATGGTCTGCAGGCCTTGCACGAATGCCCAGCGACGCGGCGGAAACCAGGCGCCGAACACACCCGCCGACACCGGGAAGATCGCGCCTTGCGAGACCCCGAGCAGCAACTGCGCGCCGAGCAGCGCCAGGAAGATGCCCTCGCCGGAAAACAGCTCGGGCGCGATCGCGGTCGCCGCCATCGCCGCGAAGGCGAGCAGGCCGATGATCGTGAAGGCGCGCCGCGCGCCGACCCGCTGTCCGAAGATCCCTCCGGGCAACTGAAAGAGCGCATAGCCGACGACGAAGGCCTGTTCGAGCAAACCGATCTGCAGTTGACTCAAGTGCAGATCCGGCATGATCCGATCGGCGGCGACCGTGATGCTCTTTTGCTGTACGTAGGCTACGAAGCCGAACCCGAACAGAAACGCAAAGATCCGCCAGCGAACCGCCAAGAACGGAACGGACACCCGCGTCAGAACTTGTAACTTACCTTGAGGCCGGCGGTCCGCGGTCGGTTGATCGTCTCGGCGGTCACGAACTGATTGCCGTTCTCGAACAAGTCGGCGCGCGTGTTGCTGAGGTTTTGACCATAGAGCTGCGCCGACCAGGAGTCCTTGGACAGACCCAGGGCGCCGTCATAGGTCGAGAAACCAGACTGATCGTAGCTCTGGATGTTGCCCGTTGCCGAAAAGGAGTGCGCCTGATGGGTGCCGCTCAGTTGCGCGAACGCATCGTAGCTGCCCAGCGTGACCTCGTAGCGAAACCGCAGGGACATTTGGAAGGCCGGAGACTCGGCGAGCGGACTGCCCGGAGTGCCGAACGCGCTGCCGCCGACGCCGTTGGCAAGTGGGATGGTGATCGCCTGTCCGCCGATTCCGATCAGCGACGGCGAGTTGACGAGGTTGCTGCTGTTCCAGGAGGCCGAGCCGGTCACGGTCAGTTCGTGCGTCAAGCGACCGATGGTTTCCAGTTCCAAGCCGCGGACCCGGTAGTCGGGTCCGTTCGTGACAAAGCTCAAGTTGCCGTAGCAGCAGGACTGGAAGATCTGTACCTGCACGTTCTTCCAGTCCTCTTGGTAGACGGCGCCGTTGAATTGCAGGCGCTTGTCGAACCACTCGGTCTTCCAGCCAACCTCGTTGTTGATCAGAGTGTCCGGTGCATAGGACTGCGGGGTCTGGTAGTCGAAGGCATAGCCGTTGACGGTGTAAGACTGCACGCCGTCATGCACGAGGCCGTCGTGATAGACAGTGTGACTGCCGCGATTGAAACCGCCGGGCCGGAAGCCCTGCGACCAGGTGTAGTACAGCAATACATCGTCCATCGCGTGCCATGTGAGATTCGCGCGGCTGCGAAATCCTTTGTAGGTAATGTCGAGATTCTCGGCGCTCAAATCGTTGCTGTACGGACCGTTACCGGTGCAGGGCGGCGGCCCACCCGCATAGCAACCGAAGCTCGAGACCGAGCTGCCGGAGGCCCGAGTATCGATGTTGTAATAACGCGTACCGAAGGTCACGGTCAGCTTCTTCGGGATGATGTCGAAATCCGCCGACCCGAACAGCGCCCTCTGGGAATAGCCTCGCGTCACGTCGTCGAAGAACGAAGTGTTGTCGTTGCGGATCGAGGGATCCGCGACATAGGCATTGGTCGCGGGCGCAATGTCGGTCAGGCAGCCGATTTGGGTCGCGGTCGTACAGGCGGGCAGGCTCTTGTACATCCAGTCGATTTGCTCGTGGATCGTGTAGTCCTCCCAGAACACACCCGCGATCCCGCGCAAGCGCCAATCATCCGGCGTGCTCAGGCGCAATTCTTGGCTGTCGTGCAGGGCATTGTCGTGTTCCAGCCAGGTGGCGCTCGGCGAGTAACATTGGCTCTTCGTACCCGCCTGGGTCAAGGGATTCGTGCACTGGTAGTAGTCGGCGTATACGCCGCGCGCGTAGTTCGTGTAATCGCCTTGCTGGGCGATGTCGCGGACCATGTAGCTACCGGCATAGACGAGCTTCAAGTCCCCGACCTTGCCGTTTACGGTCAGCGCCGTGTTCTCGAACTTGTCGTCGTTATAGGACGGGTTATAGAGCTGGACCCCGAGATCCGGCAGGGCTTGGCCGGCCGAACTCTCCGGGGTGACGTAGAACACACCTTGCGAGTGCATGTCTTGATACGACTGCACGAGCAGGGCGTTCCAGTCCTCGTTGAACTTCAAGAGCGCGCTGACGCGGATGCCTTGATACGTCACCGGATTGATGGCGTTGGCGACGAGGTTGTTGTTGTTGACCGAAGGACTGCCCGGTGGCACGCCATACGAGGTCGGCGTCGCGCCGCCCGCACAGGCGCCATTGACGGGCAAACCGGTAGGGCAGCCCGTGGCGTAGCCGGCGTAATGAATCCCGATATCGGTGGGCAGGCGACTGAAGGTGCCGGGTACGTTGTTGATGTAACCGCCGCGCGTGTCGCTGTAGATCACGCCGCGCACCGCGAGCGTGTCGGCGATCAAAGGCAGGTTGATCATCGCCTCGACGTCGCTGCTCGGATCACCGCCGCTGGTGTAGGCATAGCCCGCGTCGACATTGCCTTCGGTCACGTCGAGTTTCGGCTTGTTCGTGATGTAACGGAGCACGCCCGCCTGCGCGCCCGCGCCGAACAACGTGCCTTGAGGTCCTTCGAGGACCTCGATGCGCTCCATGTCCGCGGCATAGACGTCCAAGTTGCGCCCGGGCAATTGACCCGACTGGTCATCGAGATAGACCGCAACGTTTGGAAAGCTGCCGATGCCGCTGGACCCTTGAGTAGCCAAGGTCGAAGTGGCGAGACCACGCATGAAAATCACTCCCTGGCCCGGTCCGTTGCTCGCCGAGGTCACGTTGGGCAGGTATTTCACGAAGTCGTCGAAGGTCGAGACGCTGAGTTGCTTGAGGGTCTCGCTGGTCAGCGCTTGGATTTGGATGGGGACGTCTTGCATGTTTTCCGTGCGCCGTTGGGCGGTCACGGTAATCTCCGCGATCCCGTCGCCCGAGGCATCGGCCGTCTCGTCGGCCGCATGCGCGAAGTTGCCGGTCGCACCGCTCAGGATCGCGGCGATCGCATAGGACAAGCGCGTAGTGGATTTCATATCGTGTTCATCCCCGTCCCGATTGTTTTATTGACGCAACGAGCCCGGAGCTAGCCCGCGGTGGTGATTGAACGTTCATTCAATGTACACCGAGAGGTGGACTCGCCTAAATCTTGCGACATGAGACCGGGAGAATCAAGATTTCGAGAAAAATTGTTTTTCAGCAACAACTTTGGTGCATGTCGTGCCCCAAGATTGAGCGGAGCGGCTGTTTGAATGATCAAGCAAGTCGGCGTGAACGCACGGTCCGACCGCTCAAATAATCGCCGCGACCGCGGAATCGGGGATCACATGGTCGTGGGTTTCCGGCGTTGCCGTTTCGCCACGCTCGGCCGCGTTCAGTCGGCGGTGATGCCGAGCGCCTGCTTGAACGCGCCGAGCCAGGGGTCGAAATGACGCCACTGATCCACTCCAGCGCGATTGATCGGACGGCGGACCTGTTCCGAACTCGCGGTATGGACGCTGCGCTGAGTGCGGTGGAAGTCGAGGCATGCGCTCTCGAACCCCAGTCCGCAAAATTCCAGGATCCGGCGCACGCTGCCCTCGAGGTCCGCCACGACGTCCTCGTGTTGCACTCGCAGGATCTTGCCAGGCAGCACCGTGTCCCAATGCGCCATGAGCTCCAGGTACATGCGGTAGTAGCGCGTGATGTCCTCGACGCTGTAGGTGAACTGCTGTCCGGACGCGAACAATTGCTTGTAGTTGCTGAAACAGCAGGCGAGCGGCTCGCGGCGCGCGTCGATGATCTTGGCGTTCGGCAGGATCAGATGAATCAAGCCGAGGTGGCGGAAGTTATTCGGCATCTTGTCGATGAAGTAGGCTTGGCCGCTGCGATAAACGAGCGTGTCCTGCAGATATTTCTCGCCCAGGCGGCGACATTCATCCGCGCTCAATTCCGCCAATATGCCTGGGTAGCGGGGCGTCGAGTCCCGCGTCTCGCGTCCCTGCAATTCTTGCACCATGCGGGGAATATCGGCCAGTTCCATCGTGCCTTCCACCGATGAATGAGAAGCCAGGATCTGCTCGATCAGGGTCGATCCCGAGCGGGGCAAGCCGACGATGAAGATCGGCGCGGGACTGCTTGCGCCCACCCCGCGTCGAGCCGCAAAGAATTCGCTCGTACAAACCGCGGACTGCAGGCGAGCGTTGCGTTCCAAGGGCTCGGGACGATAGCGACACTCGATTTTTTTCAGGGCGTTGCCACGTTCGTACAGGGCGAACGATTCGGCATAGTCGCCACGATCCTCGAGAGCCTTCGCGAGAGCGAAGCAAAAATGATATCGATCGACGGCCGAGATCCGCGGCGACGATTCTTGACGACGCATTTGGGCGATCTCGACGTCGCTGAAGCGATAGGTTTTTAGATTCGCAAGGCTCCAGTAGGCCTCGCCGTAGCTGGGGCGAACCTGCGTTGCTGCGCGGTAGGCGGCGATCGATTCATCCGTGCGACCGACGGTCTTCAGAGCGTGTGCGACCGAGAGGTGCAGTCCGGCCTCCTGGGGTGTTTCCCGCAGCAACTCCTGATAGAGCGGGATCGCTTGCTCATATTGTCCGAAGCCAGTGCAGATCGTCGCTCGGGTGGTGCGGTACATCCGGTTATCGGGATCCTTCGCCAACAGTTTTTCGATTTCAGTCAGCGCCTGAAGGTGTTTGTGACGTTGTAGCAGCACCAGGGCATATTCATAGCGTGCGATGTCGTGCTCCGGCGATATCGCCAACACGTTCGCCAGCAAGAACTCCGCATCGTCCGCGACATCCAGCTTCATGCCGATCTGCGCGAGCAGTCGCATGCCCTCCACATGATTGCCGTGCATCAGCAAGTAGCGACGGACGACCCGTTCGGCATCGTGGATTTCGTCGTCCGCGAACATGCTGAATGCCGTCACGATTTCCGCCGGAAGCGCGGCGAGTCCCGCCACCTCGCGAGCCGCTCGGTCCGCTTCCCGAGTTCGTCCTACCATGGGCAGCAACTTGTGGAGCGCATCCCAACTTGCAGGCAGCGAGGGATTGAGCTCTACCGCGCGAGTGAACGCCGCGATCGCAGGCTCCGCGGAACGCAGTGCGACATAGCAGTGACCGCGTTCTTGATAAAGGCGCCCGTACGCGGGAAACAGCGCTTCAAGCTTGACCAGGGTCGCCAGGGCCTCCGGGACTCTGCCCAAATACCGCTGACAGACCGCCAACATGTAGAGAAGATCCCGGTTTCCGGATGCTTGCGGGAGGAGTTCCTGGGCTGCGTCCAGGGCTGCGGCGAACTGGCTGGCCGTCAGCAGCGCCTTGACCTGCCGGATCTGCAAGTCGAGCGCGGAGGGCGGCGGGCCCAGTTGTGCATCTTCCATACTGATCCGAGGTCGCAGTGGCTGCGCCGGGCGGGCGCACGAAAAAAAGGCGGACATTGGTGTCCGCCTGGGATCTTAACGCGGCTGACCGTCCCGGTCAGCCGCCGAGCATCGATGACTAGAATTTATAGCCGAACTTGACGCCCGCCACGCGCGGTCGGGTGACCGTTTCGGTGGTGATGAACTGCGCCGCGTTCGTGAAGGTGCTCGCGATCACGTCCGTGAGGTTTTGCCCGAAGAACTGTACGTTCCAGTTGTCCTTCGCGATGCCGGCGGCGGCATCGTAAGTCGTGTACCCAGCCATTTCGTACGCTTCGACATTGCCGGTCGCCGAATACGAGTGCGCCTGATGCTGACCGCCGAACTGCACGAAGGCCTTGTAATCGCCCACGGGGATTTCGTAGCGCGCCCGCAGGTTCGCTTGGAAGGGCGGGGAGTTGGCGAGGTCGCTACCCGGGGGGCCATAGGGATTCGGGATCGACGTGATCGGCTTGCCGAAGTTCACACTCTTCGGGTTGTCGTCGACCAAGAATGGCGAGTTCTGCTGGCTGCTGCTATTCCACGAGGACGAACCGGTCAAGGTCAGACCCTCGGTGACGCGCGCGATCAGCTGAACCTCTACGCCGCGGACACGATAATTCGGCCCGTTGGTTGCGAAAGTCAGATTGCCGAGGCCACCTTGCGGGTCGAAGAAGGCGACCTGAACGTTCTTCCAGTCTTCTTGATAGATCGCACCGTTGACCTGCAGACGGTGATCGAGCCACTGGGTCTTCCAACCCACCTCATTGTTCGTGAGCGTATCCGGATTATAAACGGCCGGCGTCAGGTATTGAGGGTTACCATCCGAACCCAGTAAATGCGCCGATATGCCACGATTGAAGCCGCCCGGGCGGAATCCCTGCGACCAGGTGTAGTACAGCAAGGCATCGTCCGTGACCTTCCAACTCAAGCTGCCCTTGCTGCGAAAGCCGTGGTAGGTCGAGCTATTGGGGTTCTGAACGTTCAGGTTCGAGCCGTAAGGAGCGCTGCCGAGGATGCCGATGCCGCCCGGCTGGCCGTTACCGTTCGTCGCCGAGGTACAAGGACCGAAATAAGTCGTCGGCGCGAAGGCCTTACAATAGAAGCTGCCAACGTCTCCGCCGAGCTCCTCCTCGTCGAACTTGTAATAGCGGGTGCCAGCCGTCAGGGTCAAGGTCTTCGGAACCAATTCGAAGTCGACAGAACCGAAGGCGGCTGTTTGTTTGATGTCGCGCTGAAAATCATCGAAGAAGCCGGTGTTATCGTTGCGCTCGTTCGGGTTGTTCGCATAAGCGCCCGGCCAGGGCTGGACATTGTTGAAGCAGTTCACGTCGATCGCCGCGGAGCAGGTCGGCACGGTCTTGTAGAGCCACTCGTTGTCGTCGTAGATTTTGTACTCTTCCCAGTACACTCCGGCCGTGCCGCGAATGCCGGCCTGTTCCGGAGTGCTCACGCGCAACTCATGGCTCTGGTGCGTGTTTCGCTCGGTGTCCTGCCAGGTAGACGATGGGGAATAGCACTTGGCGCTCGGACTCGCGACCTTGCTGGAATAAGACACGCCCGTACACTGGTAGTAATACCCGTAGACGCCACGAGCGTAGTTCGTGTAGTCCTGTTGCTGCTCGACGTTGCGAACGAGATAGCCGCCGTTGTACACGAGCTTGAGGTCGCCGATCTGGCCATTGACGGTCAGCGCGGTGTTCTCGAAGCGGTCCTTGTCGTAGGAAGGGTTGAACAGGGTGACCGATAGCTCGGGCAAGGTCTGTCCGGCAGCGCCGGTCGGCATTTCCGAGAAGACGCCCTGGGCGTTCATCGTCTGGTAGCTTTGCGCAAGCAAGGCGTTCCAGTTGTCATTGATTTTGTAGAGAGCCGAGAGACGGAACCCTTGGTACGTGACCGGGTTGATCGCGTTACCGACCGTGCTGTTGTTGTTGATCACCGGGCTGCCCGCCGGGACGACGCCGCCATTGTTCTCTGCCAAGCCGAGATCGGTGCCTTCGCGGGAGAACGTGCTCGGCACGTTATTGATGTAGCCGCCACGCGAGTCGCTGTAGATCACGCCACGCACCGCAAGCGTATCGGGGATCAGCGGTAAATTGAGCGTTGCATCGACGTTGGTGTTCGGGTCGCCGTGCGCGGTGTAGCTGTAGCCCGCATTGACGTTGCCTTCTGTCACGTCGAGTTTCGGTTTGTTCGTGATATATCGCAGCACGCCGGCTTCGGCGCCGGAGCCGAATAAAGTGCCCTGCGGTCCTTCGAGGACTTCGATGCGCTCGAGGTCCGCCGCATAGACGTCGAGGTTGCGACCGGGCAGGGAACCCGACTGGTCGTCCAGATAGACGGCGACGTTCGGTATTTGGCCGTTCGTGCCGCTGCCTTGCGAACCGCCCGCTCCGATGGAGAGGCCGCGCATGTAAATGTTGACCTGTCCGGGGCCGTTCGAAGCGGTCGAAACGCTCGGCAAGTATTTGATGAAATCGTCAGCCGTCGTGACGTTCAACTGCGTCAAGGTTTCGGACGTCAGCGCCTGAATCGTGATCGGCACGTCTTGCATGTTTTCCGTGCGACGCTGAGCGGTGACCGTGATTTCTTGAATCGCATCGGAGGAATCCGTGTTTGCCGAGGGCGCCGCAAAGCTGAGACTTGCCGCACTGCCGCCCAAGATCGCGGCGATCGCGTAGGATAGTTTCGAAGTTGAATTCATGCTTCATCCCTTCCTGAAGTTTTTCGCGTTATCAACCCATTCGACTTGCCGTCACGCGGACCGACGCACGGATGCCGCGACGCAGCGTTACAGTTGAATTGCAACCGAGAATAACACCGTGGTCAGGTCCCACAAGCCTTATTTTGTTGTTGGCAAGCATCAACCGTATGCTCAATTTCGATCTTGCCATGCGGAAATTAGATTTCAGGCGTCGTCGGGCCCGAGACGCGCGGGAAAGCCCGGGGCGCGCAGTTCCGTACCGACCGAGTCCTCGAGCAGCTTGACGATCATCGACGACCACGCGCCGCCGCCATACTTCGCGCGGCCTTCGATGAAAGTCTGTTCCATGACGCCGGCGAGGCGCAGCGGCACGCCGAAGCGGCGCCCGAACTCGAGCGCGAAGCCGGCGTCCTTGCAGGCTAAATCCATCGTGAAACCAATGTCATAGCTGCCATTTAGAATCACTTTCGACTCGGTTTCGTGGACGAAACTCGTGCCCGAACTCGCGGCGATCGCGGCGAACGCTTGGCCTAGATCCACGCCTGCCTTGGCGCACAACATCAGGGCCTCGCCGGCGGCGATCAGATGGATGAA